>Ga0182741_1000104_pt1 | contig 136381 bp, 120 predicted proteins | sample eDN5th37CBELigOP_FD_128874 | JGI IMG/M metagenome (GOLD analysis project Ga0182741, IMG submission 128874) | Enriched Organic Plus compost microbial communities from Emeryville, California, USA - eDNA 5th pass 37_C BE-Lig OP (version 2) (version 2) ...
ATCATGGTTCGAGCACTACAACAATCTTCACCCGCACAAGGCTTTAGGATATCAATCTCCACGAGAGTTCCTGAGCCGAAATGCTCAATCCTGAAAATGTCCGGTTTTTATGGGGCAACTCCATTACATGAAAAAGCTGATTCTTTTTGCCACCGTCGCTGTGGCACTTTCAGCATGCGCAACTACTAACGAAATGCCGTTAGCGCCTAACATGGTGCGTCTTGATACACAAGCATCTGGTGCACTGTTTGCTGGTTCAGCGGGACGGATCACAATGAAACGTGCGGCACAAGCAACGCTAAATAGAGGTTACACCCACTTCCGTCTTGAGCAAGCCAGTACCTCGCAAGGCAGACAATTAGTTGGCGTTAATAGCTGGAACAACGGTACATTTTCCGCAAATACATATGGAAATTCCACGTACGGAAGATACAGTAGTTCTGGTTCAGCAATGCCGGTATATGCACCTACCGCAAATGTCGGCGTAACCGTAATTATGTTTCGGAAAGGCGATGCAGGGGCCAAAGGCGCTTGGGATGCAGCCGAAGTGCTCAAGAAAGAGGGAAACGTCTGAAAAGAAGTCTTCCTATAGTTGAGTATGTTCAGGCGTCAGCTGTATATCAAATCCATGGTGAATAGCTGGAATCTGGCAATCCCCGAAGAAGCGGCAAAGGCCCTGATCGTTCTGCAAGAATGTCTGGGACAGTCCTTGCAAGCCGTTTATCTGCATGGCTCCGCCGTGAATGGCGGCCTTCGACCCAACAGCGATGTGGATCTTCTGGCGGTCAGCGACCAGCCACTGGCGCCTGAAACCGGCGCGCTTCTCGTTGACCGTCTGATGCAGATTTCTGGCCGGCACCCGGCCAGACCCGGCACAGCCCGCTGCCTGGAAGTGATGATCTTCTTGCAGCAGGACCTCGCCGCCCTCACCTATCCCGCACGTTGCGCCTTCATTTATGGAGAATGGCTGCGCGACGAATTCGAGGCGGGAACCGTGCCGCAGCCGCACACCGATCCCGAATATACGCTGGTGCTGGCGCAAGCCGCCCAGGAAGCCATAAGCCTCGTTGGTCCCACGCGCGAACATCTTCTGCCGAGCGTGCCGCATGGAGATGTGCGGCGGGCGATCACCGATGCCCTGCCCGCCCTCACCGGCAATCTTTCGGGCGACGAGCGCAATGTCCTGCTGACGCTTGCCCGCATGTGGTACACGCTCGAAACCGGAAAATTCGCGCCGAAAGATGCCGCTGCCGAGTGGGCGCTGGCGCGTGTTTCGCCCGAAACCGCCTCGGTCCTTGCGCTCGCGCAGGCTGCCTATCGCGGCGCTGCTTCGGACGACTGGCAGAGCCGCCCCCTGCTCGCACGACAGGCAGCGGAGGAGCTTGTGCAGCATGTGCGGTCGCTGGTCTGAAAACCGTCAGGCCGCGGCTTCATCCTGCTTTTGCCGCCGTTCGGGTACGGGAAGGCTGTCGGGAATATCGGAATGCAGGAAGTGCAGAAGCGTATCCTGAACTGATGACAGCCCGTGCACGCAATCGCGCCAGCCGAACGGAATGTCCTTGGGCATGGGCGGTATCCGGCGCGGCGCCTGCCCCTCTTCCAGCTCGCAATTGGCGATGACCACCTGCAAGGCTTCCGCCAGCCATGGCGGGGGCGGCGCTTCCTTTTTGCGCAGCGCATTGCCCAGCGCTTCGCCGAACAGCAGCGCCGATGCGTAGAGGCGGATGCCGCGGCGGTCGTAGCGGCCTGCCATTTCGGTAACCTCGCGCGCCACCAGCCGCCCGCGCAGCGACCAGCGCGCATTGCTGCGCGCCAGCGCAATGCCGTCGCCGAGTGCGATTACCGCCCGGTGCGCCGATGCAAACTGGTTGATCGCGCTTTGCGCCCGCACCGGGTCCTGTTTTTCGAGCGCGATAGCCGACTGCTTGAGCCCGTTTGCAAGACGGTCGATCAGGGCGCGAGCCGCCTTGTCGATCAGAAGCAGCGGGCTCGGCGTCATCAAAATCTGGCTGAACAGCAAACCCACGCCCGCGCCGACCAGAACATCCACCAGCCGCGTCACGCCCGCGACCTGCGGCCCCATGGCGAGAACCAGGATCGCCGAAACGCCCGACTGGATGGCAATTGCAGGCGCCATGCCGAAAGAGGTTGCCAGCACCATGGCAACGAAAGTCACGATGCTTGTGTGGAAGACCGGAACCGTTTCCGGCAAGAGCAGCGAAAGCTCGCCCACCAGCACGCCGGTCGTGACCCCGACGATCACGCCAATCGCCTGCTTGCCATGGTTGGGCAGGTTCGGCGCCAGACAGATCACAGCCGTGACCATGGCAAAGACGGGTTTCGGCTGGTTCAGAAGCAACTGGCAGATCAGCCAGGCGACCCCGCCCGCGAAGGAAGCGATCAGGGAATCGCGCCAGCTCGCGGACCATTGCTGAACGACCTTCTTCGCGCGCTGCCGCATCGGTTTCTCCATCCAGCACGTCCCGAAAAGTGTGAAGCGGTTTCCGGACAAGATGTGCCTAAAAACAAATAAATAGAGCGCCGATCCGATTCAATCAGATCGAAACGCGCCCTTGTTACCGGCAGCTATCTATGGCAGCGTTTTCCCGCCTCAAGACTTGAAGAAGTTTTCATACTGGTCCGGCTTGAAGCCGACCGTCAGCTTTCCGTCGTGATCGAGCACCGGGCGCTTGACCATGGACGGCTGCGCCAGCATCAGAGCCCGCGCTTTGGCGGCATCGACGTTCTGGCGTTCTTCCTCGGGCAGTTTGCGAAATGTCGTCCCGGCCCGGTTGAGCAATTGCTCCCACGGAATATCCTTCAGGAAGCGGTCGAGCGTTTCGCCATCAAGCCCTTCCTTCTTGTAATCGTGAAACGCGTAGTCGATGCCGTGGTCTTCAAGCCAGGTGCGCGCCTTCTTCATGGTGTCGCAGTTCTTGATACCGTAGATGGTCACGCTCATATCCGACTCCTTCGATCATTTTGTTGCGATCAAAGGCCATCGAAACCCCGGTTTCAACCTCTATCTGGAATCGTGAAAGATTATGCCCAGCGTATGCCGCTTGCCGGAACGGATGCGGCTGACGCCGTGCCGCATCTTGACCCGGTAATCGCCGCGCGTTCCCTGCATCGGGCGGTCATTGACCGCGAAGACCACGCCGTCCCCCTGCCGGAGCGGCACGACCTCCGCCCGGCTCTGCATCCGGGGACGCTGTTCGGTCAGGACGAATTCCCCGCCCGTGAAATCCTTCTCCGGCTCGGACAGCAAAATCGCCACCTGCAACGGAAAAGCGATATCGCCGTAAATATCCTGATGCAGGCAATTATAGTCGCCCTCGACATATTGCAGGATGAGCGGTGTCGGCCGGGTCTGTCCCGCCGCATGGCAGCGTTCCAGAAACGCGTCATGGGTCGGCGGAAACCGGACATCCGATCCCAGCCTTTCGCTCCACCGATTGGCGATGGGGGCAAGCTGCGGATAGAGCTTCTGGCGCAGATTCAAAATTAAGGCAGGAATGGGATTTGCGTAATATTTGTATTCTCCGCGCCCAAAACCGTGTTTTCGCATCGAAATAACGGTTCGAAATGCGGCGAAATTGTAGTAACCGGCGGCTATTTCGCGGCAATCCTGTGGCGAAATTATGTTTTCGAGGATTGAGGCACCGAATTCGTCCAGTTCGGCACCGATTTTTTGCCAGTCATAGACAGGGATATCACTCACGCCAGACCCTCCCGCTTGAGAAGATCGCGCTTGCGTTCAATGCCCCAGCGATAGCCGGACAGACCGCCATCATTGCGCACCACACGGTGGCATGGGATCGCGACCGCGATCTTGTTGGCGGCGCAGGCCTGCGCCACAGCCCGCACCGATTTCGGAGCGCCGATGCGTTCGGCAATTTCGGTGTAACTCACTGTGTTACCGACAGGAATTTCTCGCAAGGCTTGCCAGACCCGCTGCTGGAATGCGGTTCCCTGTAGGTCTAGCGGCAGGTCGAGACCGATGCGTGGCGCTTCGACGAAGCCCACCACTTTGGCCACCATGTCCTCGAAATCGCGGTCCGCGCCGATGAGATTTGCCTGCGGAAAGCGCCTTTCCAGATCGCGGATCAGCTCTTCCGGGTCGTCGCCCATCAAAATCGCGCAGACACCCCTGTCGCTCGCAGCCACGAGTACCGCGCCAAGCGTCGACTGGCCGATGGCGAAACGGATATCCGCATTCTTGCCACCCTGCTTGTAAGCCTTTGGAGTCATTCCCAAAATTCCGTCCGAAGCCTCATAGAAGCGGCTGCTGGAATTATAACCGGCATCATAGATTGCGTCGGTTACGCGGATTTCCGGCGCATCAAGTGCTGCCCGCATTTTTTTGGCGCGATGCGCATCGGCGTAGGCTTTCGGGGTCAGCCCCGTGAACGCCTTGAAAATGCGGTGAAAATGGGCGGGGCTCGCTTTCACGGAAGCCGCGATTTCTTCGAGGGAAGGCACTTCTTCCGCCGTCTCGATGAAGCGGCAGGCAGAAGCGACCATATCGGCGTAGCGGGTGCTGTTCTGCGTCGCCAGCGTTTCGGAAAGATGCGGCTTGCAGCGCATGCATGGCCGGAAGCCGGCGCGTTCCGCATCCTCGCCATGGTCGAAAAACTGCACGTTTTCGCGCTTTCCACGCCGCGACGGGCATGACGGGCGGCAATAGACGCCGGTGGTGCGCACCGCATAAACAAATGCCCCGTCCGATGCCTTGTCGCGGTCGAGCACCTTCTGCCAGCGATTTTCATCGGGGTCGTGGGTCTTCATGGTCATAAGGTTCATGTCCGTATTCCTTCAATATGAGCATGAAGGAAGGCTAATGCCATCGCGTCGAAGCGACACTCCGCTGCTTGCTTTCAAATTCGAGACAGCACCGTTGCACAGTCTGTTTACAAATAAGGAACATGCAAGCTTCCAGCTTTTATACCATGATGCGACAGGCAAAAAGGGAGAAGACCATGACGACAATCGGCTTCATCATCGATGGCAAGGAAACGGCATCCGCATCGGGTAAGACATTTGATCGAAAAGACCCGGTCACCGGAAAAGTGGCCACCACAGCGCCTGCGGCCAGCCTTGCCGATGTCGATGCAGTTGCGAAATCCGCCGCGAAAGCCTTTGGAAGCTGGTCGGAAACCGGGCCGAGCGAGCGTCGCGCACTGTTGAACAAGGCGGCGGACCTCATGGAGAGCCGTGCCGATGAATTCATCCGCCTCATGCTGGAGGAAACCGGCGCCACCGCCCCGTGGTCGGGCTTCAATGTCCATCTTGGAGCCGGTGTGCTGCGCGAAGCCGCGGCGCTCACCACCCAGATCACCGGCGAAATCATCCCTTCCGACAAGCCCGGCATCGTTTCCATGGCCGTGCGCCAGCCAGTCGGCGTGGTGCTTGGCATGGCGCCATGGAATGCGCCGATCATTCTGGGCGTGCGGGCTATTGCAGCCGCCCTTGCCTGCGGCAACACGGTTATCCTGCGGTCGTCGGAATCCTGCCCCGGCGTTCATCACCTGATCGTCAAAACGCTCAACGATGCGGGTTTTCCGGCGGGCGTGGTCAATGTCATTTCCAACGCACCAGAGGATGCGCCGGAAATCGTCGCGGCCCTTGTCGCCCATCCTTCGGTCCGCCGCATCAATTTCACCGGCTCCACCCATGTCGGCAAGATCATCGCCAAACAGGCCGCAGAACATCTGAAGCCCGTGCTGCTGGAACTGGGCGGCAAGGCACCCTTCATCGTGCTGGAAGATGCCGATCTCGATCAGGCGGTCGACGCTGCTGCCTTTGGCGCGTTCATGAATCAGGGCCAGATCTGCATGTCGACGGAGCGCTTCATCGTGCATGAGAAAGTGGCGGATGCGTTTGCGGAGAAGCTTGCTGCCAAGGCGAAATCCCTTCCCGCCGGAGACCCGCGCGGCAATGTCGTCCTGGGGTCGCTGGTCGACCTCAAATCCGCCGAACGCATGGACGCCCTCGTCCAAGATGCGGTAGCGAAAGGCGGCAAGCTTCTGGCAGGGGGCAAGCGCGAGGGTTCCATCGTCGAGGCGACGATCATCGATCACGTGACACCGGATATGAACATTTATGCGCAGGAATCCTTCGGGCCGGTGAAGCCCATCATCCGCGTCAAGAATGCCGACGAGGCGATCCGTGTCGCCAACGACACCGAATATGGCCTTTCATCGGCCATCTTCAGTCAGGATGTGAAACGGGCGCTGGCGCTTTCCAAAAAGCTTGAAACCGGCATCTGCCACATCAACGGCCCGACGGTCGCCGACGAAGCGCAAATGCCTTTCGGCGGCGTGAAGTCTTCCGGCTATGGCCGTTTCGGTGGAAAGGCGGTCATCAACGAATTTACCGACCTGCGCTGGATCACCATCGAAGGCCCGCAGCATTATCCATTCTGAATCAAGAAGGGCGGAGCTTTTTAACTCCGCCCTTTCATCACCGCATCAGTTCAGGACTTTCGCGCTTCCTTGATCGCCTCGATCAGTTCCGGCTCCTTCATGACACCGCCATAAAGCTTGGTGCCGATGACGAAGGAAGGCGTGCCGCCGAAATTGAAGGCTTCGCCCTGATCCATATTGCGCTCAAGAATGGCATTGATGCGCTTGGAATCGGCCTTATAGGCCGCATTCAGCTTTGCCGGATCAAGCCCACCCTTCTTCAGCGCCGCATCCACCTGTTCCGGCGTGAGGCGACCGGGCGTCGCCATCAGCGCTTCCATCGCCTTTACATAATTCCCGGACTTTTCCGCCGCGAGCACAAGACGCGCGGCATAGGCCGATGTATCGCCGAAGATGATCCAGTCCTTCATGACGAGACGGACATTGCCGTCATCCTTGACCACGCGCATCAGCTCGCCATGCCCCTTCTTGCAGTAGGGGCATTGGTAGTCGAAATATTCCACGATGGTCACATTGCCGTTCGGGTTGCCCAGAACCGGGATTTCCTTGTCGTAGAGTACTTCCGCAACCGTCGGCACGCGCTGCGCAAGGCTTTCGCCGCCTGAAATCGCAATCGTTGCGGCACCCGCCGCCGTTGCGGCCAGTATCTGACGGCGGTTCATCACGAGCTTGCTCCTTTGCCTGATTGGGATTTATCCAACACGACGACACGCGCACCGGAATTGGCGCGTTTGTAGAGATCGAGGATGTCCTGATTATAGAGGCGGATGCAGCCGGACGATGCGGCCTTGCCGACGGACCAAGGCTCATTGGTGCCGTGGATGCGGTAAAGCGTGTCCTTGCCATCACGATAGAGATAGAGCGCGCGGGCGCCGAGCGGATTGCGGATGCCGCCCTCAAGGCCCTTCGCGTATTTTGCGTAATGCTCCGGATTGCGCTTGATCATGTTGGCGGTCGGCGTCCAGCGCGGCCACTGCGCCTTGTAGGCGACCTTCGCATCGCCGGAGAAAGTCAGACCCGCGCGGCCAACGCCCACCGAATAACGGATCGCCTTGCCGCCCGGCTGCACAAGGTAGAGATAGCGCGCATAGGGATCGACCACGATGGTTCCGACCGGCTCGTTCGTGGCATAATCGACTTCGCGGCGCAGATTGCGCTCGGCGATCTTGCTGACATCGAGCGCCGGGATGAGATTGCCGCGATCGTTCACCGCGCCATAGATGGTCTCATATTCGCTTCTGGCCGTCTGCACTTCCGGCGCAGGCTGGCTCACTGGTTCCGCTGCAACGGGCTCCGCCGCAACGGGCTGAGGCGTGAAAGCCGCCGGCTGCGGCATGGTGACAGCAATCGGCCGATCCGCGGACGCAGTCGTGCAGGCTGCGGCAACAAAAGGCAGACAGGCAATGACAGCCACCCGGAACAGTGATTTTCGTGCGTCCGGCTTCTCATTCAGTATAGTCAATTTCCTTGCCCCCGGGGCCAATTTCAATACATTTCATCATTGTTTCCGGTCCGCGCTCAAAAGGCCGACCGAGCGTTCGATAGAGGCGGCTGTGACGTCGCCCACCAATCTGGTTCCCTCCGGTTCCTTGCTGATGCGATCGAAGAAGATCATCGTCGGCGGACCGGCTACACCCAGCTTTGCCATCAGATCGGCATTGCCTGCTGTCAGCTCGGAAATATCCGCCTTGACAAGCTGATAGCCTTCCAATGCCTTCTTCACGCCAGCATCAGGCAAAACCCGGCGCTCCACGGCGGAACAGCTTACGCACCAATCCGCCGTGAAATAGACAAGCGTCGGCCTATCGCCGCGCGCTTTGCCAAGTTTCTCCTGAAGGGAAGAAACAGTCTCGACCGGCGCAAATTGCAGCGCGGCCAGATTCTGATTGCCGCCACGGTTACCGAATGCGGCCAGCGGTTGCAATGGGTCTTTTCCGCCCGAAGCCACGCCAAGCATCAAAATGACGCCGTAAACGAAGGCTGCCGTGCCGATGGTGCGGGCGACAACGCTGCGCCCCGGAATTTTGAGGAATGCGAAACTTGCAGCCCCGAAAAGCAGAAGCGCCCACAGCACCATGTCCACGCCCGGCGGCAACAGCGGCGCGGCCATGAAGATTGCGGTGGCGAGAAAACCGAAGCCGAAAACCTGCTTCACCGTTTCCATCCATGCGCCTGCGCGCGGAAGCGTGCCCGCGCCGAGCGTAGCGAAGGCAATGAGCGGCAATCCCTTGCCGATGCCGAGCGCAAAGAGGGCGGTAGCACCGAGCGCGACATTGGCGGTCTGCGCGATATAAAGGAGCGCGCCCGCGAGCGGCGCCGTAACGCACGGGCCGACAATCAGCACGGACGAGAAGCCGAGTATCGCCGCCGACCGCTTGGAACCTGTCCGCTGCTGGCCATTGGGGCCTGTAGCCGAGGAAATCGCGCTGACCCATGAATTGGGAAGCTGGATCTGGAACAGGCCGAACATGGAGAGCGCCAGAAGCGTGAAGATTCCTGCCAGCACCAGTGCTGTCCATCTGGATTGCAGCACCATTTGCAGGTTCTGCCCCGACCAGCCTGCGATTGCACCAACCACGGCGAAGCCCAGCGCCAGGCTGACGACATAGACGGCGGAAAGCACGAAGCCGCGCTTTGCCGTCAGCTTCTCCCCTTCCCGCGCCAGCGTTCCGGCAAGAATGGGATAGATCGGAAAAACGCACGGCGTGAAGGCAAGCAGCACGCCGAAAGCCAGAAATGCGGCGATCACCAGCCCGGTGCCGCCCCGGTCAAGCAGCCCCTCGACCATGCCTTTTTCAGGCGCGAGGGCAAATGCCGCACCTTGCGGAGCGGCTGATGCAGAAGCGGGCGCGAATGCCGATGCCTGCGTCAGCAGCTTGGCTTTCTGGCCTTTCTCGCTCGATATTGCGAGCGTGACGGGATCGATGGTCCTCGTTTCCGGACGGTAGCAGATGCCGTCTTCCTGGCAGCCCTGATAGGTCAGTTCCAGCGGCTGTGCGTCCGCTTTCACGCTTGCCGTGGCGTGGGTGTAATAGACCTCAAGCCGCCCGAAATTCGGATCGTCCTTTGGCTGGCCGGGCTGCGTGTCGACCGCAAGCGCGTTTCCCTGCCCGTCCTTCGCCTCGATGTGGTCGCGATAAAGATAGTAACCGCCAGCAATCTGCCAGTTGAGCACAAGACGGCCATCCGTATCCTTCGTTACGCTCAGGCGAAAAGCCTGATCGGCCGGCAGCGGGCTGGAGCCGACAGCCGAACCGGTCGCCAGAAACAGGGCGAGGGTGATGCTTGCAAGGCTCGCAAAAAGACGTGTCACGGTTTTCCGCATAATTCGATTCGGATAAATTGGATCATGTTGCAAAAAGCGAATGTGCCCGCCACCTTAAGGCAGCCTTAAGCTGGCGCGGGGAAAAGTCCACGCGGGGTTAAACACCAATAAAGGCAGAAACAGGAATTCATGCGCATACTCGTGGTGGAAGATGACACGATCCTTCTCGACGGACTGACCGTAGGGCTTGGGCTTGCCGGTTTCACCGTGGATGCCGTTTCCAGTTGCGGCGATGCCGAGGCAGCCCTTGCCGCGCAGAATTACAATGCCGTGGTGCTCGACCTGATGCTGCCCGATGGATCGGGCCTCGATATTCTGAAATCCATGCGGCGCGGCCGCGACGAGACGCCGGTTCTGCTGCTGACCGCGCGCGATCAGGTGCCCGAGCGTATCGCGGGCCTTGACGCCGGTGCGGACGATTATGTCGGCAAGCCCTTCGATCTGCACGAGCTTGCGGCCCGCGTGCGCGCAGTTGCGCGCCGGGGTGCTGGACGCGCCAGTGCCCTCATGGAGTGGCGCGGCGTCGAGCTCGACCCGGCGGAGATGTCGGTGCGTTTCCATGGGGAACCCGTGCGGCTGACCCGGCGCGAATTTTCCATCCTGCGCGCCCTGATGGAGCGGCCCGCCGCCACCTTGTCCAAATCCTCGCTGGAAGAGGCGCTTTACGGCTGGCAGGAGGAAGTGGAGAGCAATGCAGTGGAAGTGCATATCCACCATCTGCGGGCGAAGCTCGGTTCGGACTATATCGAAACCGTGCGCGGGGTCGGCTACCGGCTGGCGGGAGCAAAGGCATGAATTCCATTCGCAGCCGCCTGACCGGCATCCTCATCGGCGTTACGTGCCTTGTCTGGCTGTTCGCCGTGATATGGATACACAACAGCACCCAGTCGCAACTTGAAAAAGTGCTTGATGCGCGCCTGATGGAAGCCGCGCGCATGGTCAATTCGCTTCTGAGCGAGCATCGGGTGGAGGTGGGGCCGGACGGCGACGGCGGACAGCTTTCGCTGAAACCGCTCCCCGATTTTCCGATCTACGACCGGCAGCTTTTCTGCCAGATATGGGCGCTCGACGGCAGGCTTGTGGGACGCTCCGAAAGCGCGCCGGGCGTGCGGCTCACCAATATCGCGAACGGCTTTTCCGATACAGAAGTGGCGGGCGACCGCTGGCGTGTTTTCGCGGTGGAAAATACCCAGCTCGGCCTGCGCGTCATGGTCGGCGATAGCCTCAGCGTACGCGAAAGGCTGGTCCAGAATGTCGTGACGGGTCTCGTGCTGCCAGCCTTGTTGATGCTGCCCGTTCTGGCGATCATGATCTGGCTGTGCGTGCGGCGGGGCCTCGATCCGCTGAGCCGCCTTGCGTCGGTGCTTTCCAAACGGCGGGCAGAAGACCTGCATCCGCTTCCCGAACAGAATTTGCCGAGCGAAATTGCGCCTGCGGTCACCGCGCTGAACGGGCTTTTCCATCGCGTTGAGGAGGCGCGCGAGCGCGAGCGCAACTTTGCGATCTTCGCGGCGCATGAATTGAAGACGCCGCTTGCCGGGCTAAAGACGCAGGCGCAGATTGCCGCGGGCGCAAAGGATGAAACGATACGCGCCAATGCGGTGCGCCAGATCGCGGCGGGCGTCGACCGCACCAGCCGCCTTGTCAACCAGTTGCTTGATCTGGCAGCACTCGAAACCGGCGAAGAAATGGAAACATCCGCATATGAACCGGCGTGCCAGCTTCTGGTCGCGGTTTCCACAGACATGCGAATGCTCGCGGCGCAGCGCGGCGTTTCCATCGAACTGCCGAAAACCATGCCGCTGGTGCAACTGCCTTCCCCGCATTTCTTCACGCTTGCTGCCCGCAACCTGATTGAAAATGCCGTCAATCACTCGCCGATGGGCGAAACCGTGCATTGCCGCATCGAAACGGAAAACGGCAAGGTGCGGCTTGTCGTGGAGGATGGCGGCCCCGGCATTCCCGAGGGCGAAATGCCGCATGTGACTGAACGCTTCTTCCGCGGCACGCACCGCAACGAGACCGGCAGCGGCCTTGGACTGCCCATCGTGAAAATGGCGGTGGAGCGGATGGGTGGCGAATTGCGGCTGAACAACCGCCCCGAGGGCGGCCTTCGGGCGGAATTCGTCATTCCCGGCACCCCCGTCGGCTGACAGCCGGAAGGCGCAGACCTGACGGCCCTTGCCATGCCACAGCTCTTTCCGCCGCTCTTTGATTTAGATCAATGACACGCGCACCCCGAGCGCAGATAGCGAACCTATCGCTATTGCTGTCTCATCCGAGACGGCTCTTGTCATGCGCTGCGAGGGGATTTCATGAACTACGCCGCTGGAACAGTCCTGTCCGGTCTGGGAGCACTTTTTGCCGTGCTTCTGGCCGGATTTTCCCATGATGAGCTGTTCAGAACCCACATGTGGATTCTGTTCGCTACACTGGCCATCTTCACCATTCTTCTGATGCGGAATGCCGATTACGGCCTGACGCTGAAAAAGGTCGATACGTCCACCTATATGGACGGGCCCATTCGCTACGGCGTGATCGCAACGGTTTTCTGGGGCGTCGTCGGCTTTCTGGTCGGTGTGGTCATCGCCGCGCAACTCGCCTTTCCCGATCTCAATCTGGAACCCTATCTGAACTTCGGCCGCCTGCGTCCGCTGCACACTTCTGCGGTGATCTTCGCATTCGGCGGCAATGCGCTGATCTGCTCGTCCTTCTATGTCGTGCAGCGCACCTGCCGCGCCCGGCTCATCGGCGGCGACCTCGCATGGTTCGTGTTCTGGGGCTACCAGCTCTTCATCGTCATGGCCGCGACCGGCTACCTGCTCGGCATCACGCAGAGCCGCGAATATGCAGAACCGGAATGGTATGTCGACATCTGGCTCACCATTGTCTGGGTCGCCTATCTGGTCGTCTTCCTCGGCACGATCCTGAAGCGCAAGGAGCCGCATATCTATGTGGCGAACTGGTTCTACCTGTCCTTCATCATCACCATTGCCATGCTGCACATCGTCAACAACCTGGCGATCCCGGTCTCGTTCCTCGGCGTGAAGAGCTATTCAGCCTTCGCGGGCGTGCAGGATGCGGTGACGCAGTGGTGGTATGGCCACAACGCCGTCGCCTTCTTCCTGACCGTGCCGTTCCTGGCCATGATGTACTATTTCGTGCCGAAGCAGGCAGAGCGCCCGATCTATTCCTACCGCCTGTCGATCGTGCACTTCTGGTCGATCATCTTCCTCTATATCTGGGCCGGTCCGCACCATCTGCATTACACCGCCGTTCCCGACTGGGCGCAGACGCTCGGCATGGTCTTCTCCATCATGCTGTGGATGCCGTCGTGGGGCGGCATGATCAACGGCCTGATGACGCTTTCGGGCGCTTGGGACAAGGTTCGCACCGATCCGATCATCCGCCTGATGGTTGCCGCCATCGCCTTCTACGGCATGGCGACATTTGAAGGCCCGATGCTGTCGATCAAGGCCGTCAACTCGCTCTCGCACTATACGGACTGGACCATCGGTCACGTTCATGCGGGGGCGCTTGGCTGGAACGGCATGATCTCGTTTGCCGCCGTCTACTATCTGGCGCCGAAGCTGTGGAACCGCCAGCGGCTCTATTCGATCCGCATGGTCAACTGGCACTTCTGGCTGGCGACGCTCGGCATCGTTCTCTATGCGGCTGCCATGTGGGTCGCCGGTATCCAGCAGGGCCTGATGTGGCGCGAATACGACGATCAGGGCTTCCTCGTCTATTCCTTCGCGGAAACCGTGCTCGCCATGTTCCCATACTACGTCATCCGTACGCTTGGCGGCGTGCTCTACCTCGCCGGCGGCTTCGTGATGGCCTGGAACGTCTATCAGACCATTCGCGGCAATCTGCGCAACGAAGCCCCGATGGGCGGCACCCGGACTGTAGCCGGTGCAGCCATGCAGCCTGCCGAATAAGGAGCGTGTGATTTATGTCGATACTAAAGAACCACTCCAAGCTGGAGAAGAACGCAACGCTGCTGCTGATCGCATCGCTCGCCGTGGTTACGGTTGGCGGCATCGTGGAAATCGCACCGCTCTTCTATCTCGAAAACACCATCGAGAAGGTGGAGGGCATGCGCCCCTATTCACCGCTGGAACTGGCGGGCCGCGACGTCTACGTGCGTGAAGGCTGCTATCTCTGCCACAGCCAGATGATCCGTCCTTTCCGTGACGAGGTGGAGCGCTACGGCCATTACAGCCTCGCGGCGGAATCCATGTACGATCATTCCTTCCAGTGGGGCTCCAAGCGCACGGGGCCCGACCTCGCGCGCGTCGGCGGCCGCTATTCGAACGAGTGGCACGTGCAGCATCTCGTCCGTCCGCGCGACGTGGTGCCGGAATCGGTCATGCCAAGCTATGCCTTCCTGAAGGACCGTCCGCTGGAGGCTTCCAACATTGCGGCCAATCTGAAGGCCAATGTGGCGGTTGGCGTGCCCTACAGCCAGGAAATGATCGACAACGCGCTTGACGATCTGAAGGCACAGGCCACGCCGGATGCTGACACGTCCGGCGTCGAGGCACGCTATCCCAAGGCCAGGGTCGGTGATTTCGATGGCAACCCGCAGATGATCTCGGAGATGGACGCACTCATCGCCTATCTCCAGATGCTCGGCACGCTGGTCGATTTCTCGACCTACGACCAGTCCCCCAAAGCGAGATAAAGCGGAGATTTAGCGATGGATTACAATACCATGCGCACTTTCGCCGATAGCTGGGGTCTGCTCGGCATGGCGCTCTTTTTTCTCTTCGTCGTTCTCTACGCCTTCCGGCCGGGCAGCAAGCAGCTAGCCGACCACGCGAAGGACATTCCTTTCAAGGATGACGCAAATGACTGACAAGCAAATCGACGAAGTAACCGGCGTCGCGACCACCGGCCACGAATGGGACGGCATCAAGGAACTCGACAATCCGATGCCCCGCTGGTGGCTGTGGACATTCTACGCGACCATCTTCTGGGCGCTTGCCTATGTGATCGCCTATCCGGCCTGGCCGCTGATTTCCAGTTCCACCGGCGGAATGCTCGGCTGGTCCAGCCGCGGCGCTTTCTGGGAGGAAACCGCGCGGATCGACAGCGAGCGGCAGGGCATCATCGACCAGATCAAGGCCAAGGACGTGCACGAGATTCTGGCGGATGAAAACCTGCGCCAATATGCGATTGCCGGTGGCGCTGCTGCCTTCCGCGTCAATTGCGTGCAATGCCACGGCTCCGGCGCGCAAGGTGCGCCCGGATATCCGAACCTCAACGACGATGACTGGCTGTGGGGCGGTTCCATCGACGACATCCTGACGACGATCCGTCACGGCGTGCGCTCGACGGACGATGCAGACACCCGAATTTCCGAAATGCCGGTCTTTGCCGATATGCTGGAACCGCAGCAGATCCGCGATGTCGCCGCCTATGTGGTGAGCCTGTCGGGCACGCCGCACAATCCCGACATGGTGCCGGAAGGACAGAAAGTTTTCGCAGAGAACTGCTCTGTCTGCCACGGCGCGGACGCCAAGGGCCTGCGCGAGTTCGGCGCACCGAACCTGACGGATGCCATCTGGTTCTACGGCTCCGGCGAGGACGCCATCGTGCGTCAGGTCTCGCATCCCAAGCATGGCGTCATGCCCGCATGGGAAACGCGCCTTGGCGAAGCGACCGTCAAGCAGCTTGCCATCTTCGTCCATTCGTTGGGCGGTGGCGAGTAGTCAGGCTGCGAAGCCTGACTACAGGGCAGTAAGGCAATAGGGCAGTAAGGCAGTAGGGAAAATAAGGAATTTGGGACTGTATTGATCGCGGCCATCACATACTGCCCTATTGCCTTACTGCCCTGCTCCAAAGGAGCGAAAAATGTCAGACGATGTCGAACGCATTGACGTTCAGGCAGTCAATTCCCCCAAGACCCGGCAGTCGCTCTACGCTGCGCGGGTGAAAGTGTTTCCGAAGCGCGTTCAGGGCGAGTTCCGGCGCTTCAAGTGGATTGTCATGCTCATTACGCTCGGCATCTACTATCTGACGCCATGGCTGCCCTGGGATCGCGGCCCCTATGCGCCGGATCAGGCGGTGCTGATCGATCTTGCCAATCGCCGCTTCTATTTCTTCTTCATCGAAATCTGGCCGCAGGAATTCTACTACGTCGCCGGCCTGCTCATCATGGCGGGCCTTGGCCTGTTTCTCATAACCTCCGTCGCGGGCCGCGCCTGGTGCGGCTATACCTGCCCGCAAACCGTCTGGGTCGATCTTTATCTCGTCGTCGAGCGCGCCATCGAAGGTGACCGCAATGCGCGCATGAAGCTCGACAAGGCGCCATGGTCCTTCGACAAGCTCTGGAAGCGCGTGACGAAACACTTCATCTGGTTGCTGATCGGCGTGCTGACAGGCGGCGCATGGATTTTCTATTTCGCCGACGCCCCGCAACTGCTCATGGATTTCGTGACCGGGCAGGCAGCGCCCGTCGCCTATTTCACTGTCGCCATCCTCACCGCCACCACCTATGTTTTCGGCGGGCTGATGCGCGAGCAGGTCTGCACCTATATGTGCCCGTGGCCGCGCATTCAGGCCGCGATGCTGGATGAAAATTCGCTGACCGTCACCTATAATGACTGGCGCGGCGAGCCGCGCTCGCGCCATTCTAAGAAGGCGATTGCCGCTGGCGAAACCGTCGGCGATTGCGTGGATTGCAATGCCTGTGTCGCCGCCTGCCCGATGGGTATCGACATTCGCGACGGCCAGCAGCTTGAATGCATCACCTGCGCGCTGTGCATCGACGCCTGCAATACGGTGATGGACAAGATCGACAAGCCGCGCGGCCTCATCTCCTATGCAACGCTTGCCGATTACAATGCAAACATGGCGCTGGCGACCAATAACGGCACGGCGCCCATTGATCCCGCCCGGGTCTACAAGGCGCCGAACAGCTTTTCGGACAAGGTGCAGAACCTGTCGTGGAGGAAGGTGCTGCGCCCGCGCAGCATGTTCTACTTCGCCATATGGGCGCTGATCGGCCTGACGCTCGTCATCTCGCTGTCGACGCGCCAGCGTATCGGCATCAACGTGCTGCATGACCGCAATCCGCAATATGTGCTTCTGTCGGACGGATCGATCCGCAACGGCTATACGGTCAAGCTGCTCAACATGATCCCGACGCCGCGCACCTTCCGTCTTTCCATCGAAGGACTGCCGGGGGCAACGCTGACCGTTCAGGATGAAACGGCGGATGCTGACGGCAATTACAACGTGCCGGTGGAGCCGGACCGTCTGAAGACATTGCGCGTGTTCGTCACCATGCCGCATGATGCGATTACCGAACATCGCCACGACTATGAAATCGAAGTGCGGGACGCGGGCGGCGCGGAACATGCACGCTACAAGGCAACTTTCATAGCGCCGGAGGGCAGATAATGTCGATCAAGTCGAAAACCGCAGGCACGTTTACCGGCTGGCACATGCTGGGCATCATGGTTGCCTTCTTCGGTGTCATCATCGCCGTCAACCTGACCATGGCCTACAATGCCATCCGTAGCTGGAGCGGGCTGGTCGTGCAGAACACCTATGTCGCCAGCCAGGAATTCAATGAGAAGGCTGAAACCGGCAAGGAACAGGCCGCGCTCAACTGGCAATCGAAGCCTTCTTATGAAAACGGCGTCTTTACCTGGCGGCTTGCGGACCATGAAGGAAAGGCGGTCGCCATGACCGGCGGCACCGTGGAATTCAAACGCCCGGTCGGTGATGAGCACGATACCAAGGCCGCGCTCAGCGTTCGCGAGCCCGGCGTGCTGACCGCGCCGCTGGAACTTGGCGAAGGCGCGTGGATCATGGAAGTGAATGCCGATGCCGGTCTTGAAGACCCTTATCGCCATATCATCCGCGTTCTGGTGAAGGATGGGAGGATACTATGAGCTGCTGCGTCGAGAATGCGCGAGCTGCGACCGTCATTCAGGCCGTTTCGACAGATGAAATGCAGGTCGCAAGCCGTGCGCTCGGCGATGGTCTGCGCCAGCTCGACCTGTCGGTTCCCGGCGTTCACTGCGGGTTGTGCATCAAGAATATCGAGGAGACGCTCGGCAAGATTTCGGGCGTTGCCTATGTCCGCGTCAACCTGACGGCGCGCCGCGTTACCGTGCGCTGGAAGGATGGCGAAACGCCGCCCGATGTGGTCGATCCGTTGCGCAGGCTGGGTTACGAAGCGCATATCTTCGACATGGCGCAGGAGAAAGACCCGACCTTCACGCGGCTTCTGATCGCGCTTGGCGTCGCGGCCTTCGCTTCCAGCAATGTGATGCTCTTGTCCGTTGCGGTCTGGTCGGGCGCGGATGCCGCGACCCGCGACATGTTCCACTGGATTTCCGGCCTTATCGCCCTGCCGACACTGATCTATTCGGGCCGCATCTTCTATGTTTCCGCGTGGAATGCGCTGCGCACGCGGCGCGTCAACATGGATGTGCCGATTGCGCTCGCCATCACGCTTGCCTTCGGCATGAGCGTTTATGAAACCCTGCATCACGGCCAGCACGCCTACTTCGATGCATCGGTGACGTTGCTGTTCTTCCTGCTGATCGGCCGCACGCTCGACTACATGATGCGCGCCCGCGCCCGTTCCGCCGTGCGCAGTCTGGCGCAACTGGGCTCGCGCGGCGCGGTGGTGATCGGCGAAAATGACGAACGCAATTACCTGCCGGTCAACGAAATCCGGCCCGGAATGCGCATCATCCTTGCGGCTGGCGAGCGGGTTCCGGTCGATGCCAAGGTGGAAGAAGGCCGTTCGGAACTCGATTGCGCCATTGCATCGGGTGAAAGCGATGCGGTTCCGGTCGGCCCCGGCTCGGATATTCGCGCCGGTACACTCAACCTTTCCACGCCGCTCGTCATTCGCGCGACGGCGGAAGCAAAGGATTCCTTCCTCGCTGAAATGGTGCGGCTGATGGATGTGGCGGAAGGCGGGCGCGCCTACTACCGTCGCCTTGCCGACCGCGCTTCCGAACTCTATGTGCCGATGGTCCATACCATCGCTTTCGCGGCCTTTGTCGGCTGGATGTTCTACACCGGCGGCGACTGGTATCGCTCAATCTATATCGCGATCTGCACCCTCATCATCACCTGTCCCTGTGCGCTTGCCCTTGCAGTGCCGATCGTTCAGGTGGTTGCGGCGCGCCGCCTGTTTGAAAACGGCATCATGATCAAGGACGGCTCCGCCATGGAGCGGATGGCCGAAGTCGACACCGCCATTTTCGACAAGACCGGCACGTTGACGCTCGGTCAGCCGCGGCTGATCGATGCCGATGCCATCAATCCCCACACTCTGGAAATCGCCGCCGAACTGTCGCTTTATTCGCGCCATCCCCTATCGCGAGCGCTGGCGCTGTTCTCCGGCGCAAAGCCGATGACCGCCTTCACCCGTATCGAGGAAGTGCCGGGCGCCGGTATCGAAGCCGAGCTGAACGGTGCCGTCTATCGGCTGGGCAAGCGTGACTGGGCAGATAACAGCGCCGCCCTGCCCCATGCCGACGGCCCCGAGACCTGTCTTTCCATTGATGGCAAGCTGGTCCAGACCTTCCGCTTTGAGGATCAGCCGCGCGAAGACGCTGCCGGAGCCATTGCCACACTCAAGCGCAGCGGGCTGAAGCTTCGCATCATTTCCGGTGACAAGCGGCCTGCCGTCGAGAGGCTTGCAGGTTATCTCGGCGTCGACAATTTCAAGGCCGAAGTGCTGCCCGCCGACAAGTCGGAACTGGTGCAGAAACTGTCGGCGGAAGGAAGCAAGGTGCTGATGGTCGGCGACGGCCTCAACGATGCGCCCGCGCTCGTCGCGGCCCATGTTTCCATGGCCCCTGCAACCGCAGCCGACATTGGCCGCAATGCAGCCGATTTCGTCTTCCTGCGCGAAAGCCTGTCGGCAGTGCCGCTCGCCTTTGCCGTATCGAAGGAAGCGGGCAAGCTCATCAGCCAGAATTTTGCGCTTTCCATCGGCTATAATATCATCGCCGTGCCGATTGCGATTTTCGGCTATGTCACCCCGCTGGTGGCAGCGCTTTCCATGTCGCTGTCGTCCATCGTGGTCGTCAGCAACGCATTGCGGTTGCGGGCCGGAAAACAAAAGCAACAGACGCAGAAAGCCATCGCGCCTGTTGCCGCCATCAAGGAAGCGCACAAATGAGCGGACTTATCTTTCTCATTCCCATTGCGCTGTTTCTGGGCCTGCTCGGTCTTGTCGCCTTTCTCTGGTCGTTGAAAAACGGCCAGTATGAGGATCTCGACGGCGCGGCAAACCGCATCCTGCTCGACGACGAAACTAGTCCGTTATCAAAATAGCGCGCAAATCATTGACATTCGTGCCGGTTGGCCCCGGCACGAACAGATCGCCGATGGCGTCGAATGCCGTCCATGCATCGTTTTTGGCAAGACGCGCCGCGCCGTCCTCGCCCGCTTTTTGCAGGCGCGAAACCGTGGAACCATCGGCAAAGGCTCCGGCATTGTCTTCCGAGCCGTCAATGCCATCCGTGTCGGCGGCAAGCGCGTGGATATTGTCATAGCCATCGATATCGAGGGCGAAGGACAGCAGGAACTCGCTGTTGCGTCCGCCCTTGCCACCTTTCCCACGAATGGTGACGGTGGTTTCGCCGCCCGACAGAATGACCACGGGTTTCTTGAACGGGCGGTCACGGTCAGCCACTTCGCGGGCAATCGCCGCATGAACATGCGCCACTTCCCGCGCCTCACCTTCCATCGCATCGGACAGGATCACCGCTTCGACGCCGTGACGCGCAGCTTCCTTCACCGCCGCTTCCAGCGAAACGGCGGCGGATGCAATCACGCGTACCTCGTTTCGGGCGAAAACCTTGTCATCCGGCTTCGGCGCGTGGGCGGCTTCTCTCCTGATATGGGCAAGTGCTGCCTCTGGCAATTCGAGCCGGTAGCGTTCGATGATTTTCAAAGCCTCGTCGCGGCTGGTGGAGTCCGGAACGGTGGGGCCGGAAGCCACGAAGGCGGGATTGTCGCCCGGAATATCCGAGACAACGAGCGAGAACACCGTTGCCGGATGCGCGGCGGCGGCGAGCCTGCCGCCCTTGATGGTGGACAGGTGCTTGCGAACAGCATTCATTGCCGAAATCGGCGCGCCGGAGGCAAGCAATGCCTTGTTGACGGTGATTTCGTCGTCCAGCGTCAGCCCGTCAGGGGGCGACGGCAAAAGGGCGGACCCGCCACCGGAGATGAGCGCCACCACGAGGTCATCTTCGGTCAGATTCGACACGGCGTCGAACAGCCGCTTCGTGGCCTGAAGCCCCGCCTCATCGGGAACCGGATGCGCCGCCTCGATGATCTCGATGCGTTCGCAGGGCGCGCCATAGCCATAACGTGTCACCACCACGCCCTCCAATGGAGCGTCATATTTTTCGGCCCACGCCCGCTCGAAAGCGGCCGCCATCTGCGCCGATCCCTTGCCCGCGCCGATGACGATCGTGCGCCCTTTCGGCTTGGCCGGAAGATTGGCGCGGATCACCAGTTCAGGATCGGCAGCCGCAACCGCAGCATCGAACAGGCTGGTCAGAAACTTCTTGGGATCGGTGATGGCAGACATGAGTTTCCCGATGCTGGTGTGTTAACGGCGGCACTATTCCCCGCCCGAGATCTAAAATCAATGGAGCCGGCCACCTCCTCCAAGCAGCCAGCTCCGCCCTCTCCCTCCAGAGAGTTCGCCTGGGACGTCAGGCTACGTCGTGGTTCGCCATCCTCTCCAGCGCACGCACCAGACCCGAATGGTCGAGACCGTCATCGCCATGCGCCGCGCAGGAATTGAACAGTTCCTGTGCCGTGGCCGTGTTCGGCAGCGAAACGCCGAGCGCCTTTGCGCCTTGCAGCGCGAGGTTCAAGTCCTTCTGGTGCAGCGAAATGCGGAAGCCCGGATCGAAAGTACGCTTGATCATGCGTTCGCCATGGACTTCCAGAATGCGGGACGATGCAAAGCCGCCCATCAGCGCTTCGCGCACCTTTGCCGGGTCGGCACCGGCCTTGGAAGCAAAAACCAGCGCTTCGGCAACCGCCTCAATATTGAGTGCGACGATGATCTGGTTTGCAACCTTGGTGGTCTGGCCGTCGCCGCAATCGCCGACGAGGGTGATGTTTTTGCCCATGAGCTTCAGGAGCGGTAGCGCACGGTCGAAGGATTCCTGCGAACCGCCCGCCATGATGGAGAGGCTTGCGTTCTTCGCGCCGACCTCACCGCCCGAAACCGGCGCATCGATATATTCCGCACCGGTGGCGCGGACTTTTTTTGCAAATTCCTTCGTTTCGATGGGCGAAATCGAGCTCATGTCGATGAGCAGCTTGCCCTGGCCAAGACCGCCAATGGCGCCGCCCTCACCGAAGATGACTTCGGCCACCTGCGGCGTATCGGGAAGCATGAGAATAACCGTGTCGCATTCCTCGGCAACGGCCTTCGGCGTCTCCACAATTTGCAGACCGTTATCGATCAGTTCCTGACGCGGCGGAGGATTGAACCGCGAAGTGAAGATCTGATGTCCGGCATCCTGCAAATGGCGCGCCATCGGCGTGCCCATGATCCCCAGTCCGATGAAGCCTATCTTGGCCATGTCGTTTACTCCCTAATCAAAATTATGCAGTCAGCCGTTCGGCTTCATGGTGTTTGAACCAGCTGAGACCTTCCTCGGTGGTGGTCTTTGGCTTGTATTCGCAGCCGATCCAGCCCTTGTATCCGGCGTTTTTCAGCGCTTCGAACACGTTCGGATAATTGATCTCGCCGGTACCCGGCTCGTTGCGGCCCGGATTGTCGGCAAGCTGGATATGGGCGATCAACGGCTTGTAGCGTTCGTAAGTGGCGACAAGCTCGCCGCGTGTGCGCTGCTGGTGGTAAAGGTCATACTGGATGAACAGGTTGTTGCTGCCCACTTCATCGATGATCGAAACCGCCTGCTCCACCGTGTTGAGATAGAAGCCCGGAATGTCGTAGTGGTTGATCGGCTCGATCAGCAGGCGAATGCCATGCTTCCCCAGCTCCTTTGCGGCCAGACGCAGGTTGCTGACGAAAGTGGCGCGCAGCACATCCGGGTCCACGCCCTGCGGGGCAATGCCGGAAAGGCAGTTGACCTGCGAACAGTTGAGCGTCGTAGCGTAATCGATGGCATCGGCCACGCCGCGCCGGAAATCATCGACACGATCCGGCAGAACCGCAATGCCGCGCTCGCCGCCCGCCCAATTGCCTGCGGGCAGATTGTGCAGGACCTGCGCCAGGTTGTGTTTTGCAAGTGCTGCTTTCAACTCGTGCCGGTTGAACTCATAGGGGAAGAGATATTCCACCCCGGTGAACCCGGCCTTCGCTGCCAATGCGAAGCGGTCCATGAAAGGCACTTCGTTGAAAAGCATGGTGAGATTGGCTGCAAATCTCGGCATTTCCGCCTCCTTGTAATTCTCTATTTGCGCAATTCTGGAAAAAGTCGTTTCGCAGTTTTCCTAGAATCGCCTTCAACGTTGTTCTTTTCCCTCATCCTGAGGAGCCTCCCGAGCTTGTCGAGGGGGAGGCGTCTCGAAGGGCGAGGGAAAATGCACCGCGCCTGCCCTCGTCCTTCGAGGCTTCGCTACGCTCCGCACCTCAGGATGAGGGAGAAACGAAGGAGTAGATCGGCTTCACGTTAGTCCAACAATGCCGCAATCGCAGTCGGCGCATCTTCGCCGCGTTCGGCCAGTTCCTCGAATTCGACAACCTGATCGATGTCGACACCCATGGAAATATTGGTAACGCGTTCGAGGATGAATTCCAGAACAACCGGCACCTGATACTCCGCCATCAGCGCTTTTGCCTGTTCAAAACTTTCGGCGAACTGGTTGGGGCTGCGGACCCGAATCGCCTTGCAGCCGAGACCTTCCGCGACCGCCACATGATCGACGCCGTAACCCTTTTCGGCATCGCCATCGGCATTGATGTTGTCGAAGGCGAGACTCACTTCGAAATCCATGTTGAAGCCGCGCTGCGCCTGCCGGATGAGACCGAGATAGGAATTGTTCACGACCACATGGATGTAGGGCAGCTTGTGCTGTGCGCCGACCGCCAGTTCCTCGATCAGGAACTGGAAATCATAGTCGCCGGAAAGCGCCACGATCGGGCGATCAGGATCGGCGGCACGCACACCGAGCGCCGCAGGCAGCGTCCAGCCAAGCGGACCGGCCTGACCGCAATTGATCCAGTTGCGCGGACGATAGACATGCAGGAACTGCGCGCCCGCAATCTGGCTGAGGCCGATGGTCGTCACATAGCAGGTATCGCGGCCGAACGCCTTGTTCATCTCTTCATAGACACGCTGCGGCTTCAGCGGCGTCTGGTCGAAATGTGTCTTGCGCAGCATGGTGCGCTTGCGCTCCTGGCATTCCTTCGCCCAGCCCGACCAGTCGCGCAGCTTGCCTGCCGACTTCCATTCGGTGGCAACATCGAGCAGCAGCTTCAGCGCCTTGCCCGCATCCGAGACGATGCCGAAATCCGGCGCGAAGACACGGCCGATCTGCGTCGGCTCGATGTCGATATGGATGAACTTGCGGTCCTTCCGGTAGGTGTCGACATTGCCCGTATGACGGTTCGCCCAACGGTTGCCGATGCCGATCACGACATCGGAGGCCAGCAGATTGGCATTGCCATAGCGGTGCGAGGTCTGGAGGCCGCACATGCCAGCCATCAGGCGGTGATCGTCAGGGATGACGCCCCAGCCCATCAGGGTCGGGATGACCGGAATGCCGGTGATCTCAGCGAATTCGACCAGAAGATCGGATGCATCGGCATTGATGATGCCGCCGCCCGCGACGATCAGCGGACGCTCCGCCTCGTTCAGCATGGCGAGCGCCTTTTCAGCCTGCGCCCGCGTGGCAGCAGGCTTGTAGGCTTCCATCGGCTGATAGGTGTCGATGTCGAATTCGATTTCGGCAAGCTGCACATCAATCGGCAGGTCGATCAGGACCGGACCGGGACGGCCCGACTTCATGATGTGGAACGCCTTCTGGAAAACATAAGGCACCAATGCCGGTTCCATGACCGTGACCGCCCACTTGGTGACCGGGGCCGCGATCTTGGCGATATCGACCGCCTGAAAGTCTTCCTTGTCGAGACGCGCGCGCGGGGCCTGCCCGGTGATGCAGAGGATCGGGATCGAGTCGGCGGAAGCCGAATAAAGACCCGTAATCATATCCGTTCCGGCGGGGCCGGAGGTGCCGATGCACAAGCCAATATTGCCATGCTTGGCGCGGGTGTAGCCTTCGGCCATGTGCGAAGCGCCTTCGACATGACGCGCCAGTATGTGGCGGATCGAGCCGCGCGCCTTCATCGCCGAATAAAACGGATTGATCGCTGCGCCCGGTACACCGAAGGCACAATTGATCCCTTCTCTTTCCAGCACAAGCACGGCTGCATCGACTGCACGCATTCTGGCCATGACGGCTCCCTCCTATGGAACTCTAATCCATTTACCAATGCTATTATCAAAAAATGGAAATGCATATCATTATATGGAAATAAAGATTTTCAACGGAAAGGAGATAATCCGCCCGTATCTTTTCGATCCGCGACGGATGCGATAGTGGTAATGCGTGGGTTCAGGCGGGATTCGGAGACAATCGATGGAACAGGCAAAGGTAAAGCGAGGCCGCAAGGCGGCGGAAAACGCCGCGCCTTCGTCCGTGCAGGTTCTGGACCGAAGCCTCAAGCTTTTGGCACTGATTGCCGAAAATGACGGCTCGACATTGACCGATCTCGCCGAGGAAAGCGGCATGGCCCCTTCCACGGTGCACCGGCTTCTGTCGTCGCTGGCAAATCATGGAATGGTCTCCCACGATCTGGAAAGCGGCGACTGGACCATCGGCGTCAAGGCTTTTGAAATCGGCAATGCCTTTCGCCGGTTCCGCAAGCTCGGCATTCTGGCCCGGCCCTATCTCAAGACCTTGATGGAAACAAGCGGCGAGACCGCCAATATCGGCGTCGAGGATGGCGGCGATGTGGTGTTTATCTCGCAGATCGAAAGCCATGCGCCGATGCGCGCCTTTTTCCGGCCCGGACGGCGCGGACCGATCCACGCATCCGGCATCGGCAAGGCCATATTGTCCACCTGGTCGGACAAGGAAATCGCGCACGCGCTTTCAGGGCGCACGCTGGAACATTTCACGCAGCGCACGCTCGACAGCCTGCCTGCACTGTTGAAAGACATTCAGGCCACCCGGACGCGCGGCTGGTCAATCGACGATGAAGAGCATACGCTCGGCATGTGCTGCATCGCTGCCCCCATTTTCAATGAATATGGCGAGGCGATTGCCGGCATTTCCGTTTCCGGCCCTGCCGTGCGCCTACCGAAAAAGAAGCTGGAGGAATTCGGGCCGCTGATCCGCTCCACCGCCGATGAGCTGACCCGCGCCATGGGCGGCAAACGTCCGGAAGAGTTTTAACAAAAAACCCGCAGCGGATCGCTCCGCCACGGGTTATCCTCCTCCAAGGATTGATTATCAGGCGAGCTCAGCCTTGAGCGGCTTCCCGGCCACATAGGTTTCAACGACAGCGCGGTCATCGCCCAGCGTCTGCAACAGGAAGAGTTCCTGTTCTAGCGTCGCGCCCGCGGCCATGCGCAGCCGCATCGGTGATGTGGCGGATGAATCCAGCACGACGATATCGGCTTCCGTTCCCTCGTCGAGCGTACCGATCCGGTCGTCCATGGAGAGCGCACGGGCATTGCCGAGCGTCATCATGTAGAAGGACTGGAACGGGTTCAGGCGCTGTTCGCGCAATTGCAGGACCTTGTAGCCCTCATCCATGGTGCGCAGCATGGAGAAACTCGTACCGCCGCCGACATCGGTCGCCACCGACATACGCACGCCCGATGCTTTCAAGCGATCACGGTCGAAAAGACCAGAGCCAAGGAACAGGTTTGATGTCGGGCAGAAGACGGCAATCGAACCGGTTTCCGCCATGACGCGCACTTCGCGTTCTTCCAGATGGATGGAATGGCCAAGCAGGGTCTTGTTTCCCAGAAGGCCGTAATGCTCGTAAATGCCGAGGTAATCCGGCGCATCCGGGTAGAGCGACTTGGTGAAGGTGATCTCGTCGTGGTTTTCCGACAAATGCGTCTGGATGAAGAGATCGGGGTGTTCACGGGCGAGTGCCTGGCTTGCCTCAAGCTGTTCCGGCGTGGAAGTGATCGCAAAACGCGGCGTAATTACATAATCGAGGCGGCCCTTGCCCTGCCAGCGCGCGATCAGCGCCTTCGTATCGTCATAGCCGGACTGTGCCGTATCGCAAAGTGCGGGCGGCGCGTTGCGGTCCATCATGACCTTGCCGCCCAGCATGCGCATATTGCGATGCTGCGAGGCGCGGAAATAAGCATCGACGCTCTGCGGATGCACCGAGCAATAGGCAACCGCCGTGGTGGTGCCGTGGCGGATCAGCTCGTCAAGAAAGCGCTCCGCGATAAATTCGGCATGCTGCTCGTCGGCAAATTTCTGCTCGGCCACGAACGTATAGGTGTTGAGCCATTCCAGCAGATTGGCTGCATAGGAAGCGACGACCTGTGTCTGCGGATAATGGATATGCGTATCGATGAAGCCGGGGAGAATCAGGTGCGGGCGATGGTCGGCGACTTTTACGTCGCTGCCTGCCTCGCTACTTACTTCAGCATAATCTCCAAGACGCAGGATGCGGCCATCTTGAATCAGAACGGCGCCGTCTTCGATATAGCGGTATGCGGCGTTGTCATCGAGGCTTTGCGGCTCGTCACGAAAGGTCAGCACGCGGCCGCGGATCAGAAGCTTGGTCATCAAATTGGTCCTTATTTCTGGCCTTGCGTGGCGGACTGATACCAGGAGGCAAGAAGCTGGCGCTCTTCAGCGCTCACGCCGGTCACATTGGCGGGCGGCATGGCATGAGAGCGGCCTGCCTGCAAATAGATTTCACGCGCATGTGCGGCAATGTCCCGGTCGGTTTCCAGTACGACGCCCTTCGGCGGCGCAGTAATGCCTTCCCAACCCGGCTCCTTGGCGTGGCACATGGCGCAGCGCCCCAGAACGGTATCCCGCACTTTTCCAAAGTGCGGGTCCGAGATGAAAGACTGCTGCAAGGCCGAGACCTTCTGTTCTTCCGGTTCTCCGGTCAGAACCTTCGGCACCGTCGAGAGCCAGATGATGACGATGAACAGGATGACCGTGACGAGCCAGGTCCAGGTCGGGCTGCCCTTGCGGGCGTGCTGCGTGTTGAACCAGTGGCGGATCGTGACGCCCATCAGGAACACGAGCGAGGCAATAATCCAGTTGAACTCGGTCCCGAATGCCAGCGGATAGTGGTTCGACAGCATCAGGAACAGAACCGGCAGCGTCAGATAGTTGTTATGCGTGGAACGCTGCTTGGCGATCTTGCCGTATTTAGGGTCCGGCTTGCGGCCAGCGATCAGATCGGCCACCACGATCTTCTGGTTCGGAATGATGATCATGAACACGTTGGCGGACATGATCGTCGCGGTGAAGGCACCCAGATGCAGGAAGGCTGCGCGTCCGGTGAACAGGTGCGTATAACCCCACGCCACCAGCACGAGGATGACATAGAGAAGCACCATCAAAAGCGTGTCGCTCTTGCCGAGCATGAGCTTGCAGATCGTGTTGTAGGCGATCCAGCCAAAGGCCAGCGAGGCGATCGAAATGCCGATGGCGACAGGGCGCGAAACATCGAGGACATTCGGATCGATCAGGTAAAGATCAGCGCCGGCATAGTAGACGATGCAGAGCAGGGTGAAACCCGACAGCCATGTGGCATAGGATTCCCATTTGAACCAGGTCAGGTGTTCCGGCATTTGCGCGGGTGCGACCAGATATTTCTGGATGTGGTAGAAACCACCGCCATGGACCTGCCATTCCTCACCATGCGCACCTTCCGGCAAGCCGGGACGCTGGCGCAAGCCCAGATCGAGCGCAATGAAGTAAAAGGACGAGCCGATCCACGCAATCGCGGTAATCACGTGCAGCCACCGCGCTGCGAAGCCCAGCCAGTCCCAGGCTACGGCGAAATCATACATCAGGGACTCCCATTTCTTAGCCCATTTCGTGGGCCAATTCTTAGCCCATTGTTCGTTGTTGCATTATGTGCCAAAGGAATCAGGTTCAGGGAACGTCACATCACGACCAGCACTTTCAAAAAAATCTAGACAATCGTGGAGGGGACGTATGTCATATCTTGATAATCTGCGCGTTTTTGTGCGCGTTGTCGAATTGGGAAATCTATCCGCGGCGGGGCGCGACCAGCGCGCATCGCCCGCAGTTGCAAGCAATCGAATCAAGGAGTTGGAGAAGCATCTGGGAGTGAGGCTCTTCAACCGGACGACGCGCAAGCTCACGCCGACCGAACATGGCCGCGTATTCTATGACGGGGCGTTGAAAATCCTCGAAGCTGTGGATGAAGCGGAAGCGGCCGTGGCGGAACTGGCGAAAAATCCGAAAGGATCGATTCGCATTACCGCCCCGCTCGGTTTCGGCAGACGGCTGATTGCATCCGGCATTCCGGAGTTTCACGACAAATATCCGGATATCGAAGTTCGGCTTCGCCTGTCCGATCATGAAGTCGACATCATGAGCGAAGGGGTGGACGTCGCATTCAAGCTCGGTGTTCTTGAAAATTCCAACCTGCGCATGCGCGGCATCATGAATTGCGAGCGCGTGATCTGCGCCGCACCCGCATATCTTGAGAAACACGGGGTTCCGCAGTCACCGGACGAACTGCTTGGCGACAAGCATGATTGTCTTCTGCTGCGTTTTCCGGGCTCGAAGGAATATTATTGGTCGCTGCAAACCGCGGAAGGGTTGCGCAAGTTTGAAGTTACCGGGCCTTACGACTCGGACGATGGCGATGTGCTAACGCAATGGGCGCTCGGCGGGCGCGGCATCATCAACAAGCCGCTGTTTGAAGTGAAGGAATATATCCGCGACGGGCGGCTGGTTCCCATCCTCGAAAGCACGCCACCGGCGCCGATCCAGCTTGCTGCGATCTATCCGCACAAGCGCTTTCAGGACCCCAAGGTGCGCCTGATCATCGATTTCATGACGGAACGGTGCCAGCGGCTGATCCGCGAGGCTTTGGCATAGGGCGGCTCAAACCGCTCTATACTTCTTTGCCGTGACGGGAACGCCATAAGAAAGCCTGCCGGATCAGGCGGGCTGCGATACGCGGGCAGATGCCAGAACCGCCGTCAGGACTTCGGCTGCGGCCAGCGCCGCGATCACTTCCGGTCTTTTATCCTTCACGACGGCTCCGCCGACCGGACAGACAAGATTTTCAAATAAATCTTCGTCTGCGACCTCGCGTTTCAACCAATTTTTGAAAGTGGCCTTCTTGGTCTTCGAGCCGATCATGCCGACATAGACCGCATCGCGCCGCTGCAATGCTTCGGCGGCGATCAGGAAATCCAGCGCATGGTCATGGGTGAGGATGATAAAAGCGCTGCCCGGCGGCGCGGAACGCACCACCTGCTCGGGCATGGCCGAAAGACAGGTTTCGACCCCCGGCACATCGCAGGCCATCAGTTCCGCCTCCCGCGTATCCACCAGAACGACCCGAACGGGGGTGAGCGAAAGCGCATGGGCCAGCGCATTGCCGACATGGCCCGCACCGAAGATATACACATGCGGACGCGTTGCTATTTCGGCATCCACCTTGCCGACAAGCTCGTCGGTGAGCCCGCGATTGACCCGTTTGAAGCTCAGACCCACCCTTCCGCCGCAGCACTGGCCGATTTCCGGGCCAAGTGGTACGTCCATGGGCGTGTCCTTGCCGCCTGCCAGAATTTTTCGGGCATGATCGATCGCCATATATTCAAGCTGACCGCCGCCGATGGTCCGGAAGATCCTGTCGCGGGCCACCAGCATCCACGCCCCCGCATTGCGGGGCGCGGAGCCTTTGACGTCGGTGACTTCCACCAGCACGCAGTCCTGAGAATTCTGGGCAGGACGCCGGTTGAGAAAAGCCCGGATATCGTCACGTGCGCCCGGCATTTCCCTAGCCCTTTTGCTTGCGGAGCCGTTCGATGGCCATCAGCACGCGTTCCGGCGTCGCAGGCGCATCAAGACGCGGGCAGACCTTGTGATCGGCAACGCTGGCGACCGCATCGGCCAGAGCATGCAGCACCGACAGGCCCAGCGGCAGCGGCGGCTCGCCGACGGCCTTGGAGCGATGAATCGTCGGCTCATAGGCTTCCGACCAGTCGGTCAGCGCGACATTGAAGATCTTGGGCCGGTCGGAAGCCAGCGGGATCTTGTAGGTGGAAGGCGCATGGGTGCGAAGCCGCCCCTTGTCGTCCCACACAAGTTCCTCAGTCGTCAGCCAGCCCATGCCCTGCACGAAGCCGCCTTCAACCTGACCGATATCGATGGCGCGGTTCAGGGAACGCCCGGTATCATGCAGAATATCGGCGCGCTCCACCATATATTCGCCAGTCAGAGTGTCTACGGAAACTTCGGAACAGGCCGCCCCGTAAGCATAGTAATAGAAGGCGTGGCCCCGGCCTTTGGCCCGGTCCCAATGGATTTTCGGCGTCTTGTAGTGGCCTGCCGCCGAAAGCTGCACGCGGCCGATAAAGGCCTGCTTCACAAGGTCGTTGAAGCTGATTTCCTGATTGCCGACACGAACGCGGTTCGGAAGAAAGACGATCTGGTCTTCCGGCACCTGATATTGCTGGGCCGCAAAATGGATGAGGCGCTTCTTGATCTGGCGGGCGGCGTCCTGCGCCGCCATGCCGTTCAAATCGGCACCGGAAGAAGCCGCCGTCGGCGCCGTGTTGGGTACCTTGGCAGTGGTGGTCGCGGTGATCTTCACCCGGTCGATGTCGATCTGGAATTCCTCGGCCACGACCTGCGCCACCTTCATATGGAGCCCCTGCCCCATTTCCGTGCCGCCATGGTTCATATGCACCGAGCCGTCATTATAGACATGCACAAGAGCGCCGGCCTGATTGGATTCCGTCTTGGTGAAGGAAATGCCGAATTTCACCGGGGTCAGTGCGATGCCGCGTTTCACATAGCGGCTTTTCTCGTTGAATTCGCGGATCGCCTCGCGGCGCATTGCGTAATCCGCGCTTTCCTCCAGTTCCGCAACGATGCGCTGGATGATGCAATCCTCGACCTTCTGGTGATAGGGCGTGACGTTGCGCGTGCCATCCTTCCCCATCTCGTCGTAGAAATTGCGCTTGCGGATTTCGAGCGGGTCCTTGCCCACAGCGAACGCCACTTCATCAATCACGCGTTCCGCGCCGACCATGCCCTGCGGGCCGCCGAAGCCGCGAAACGCCGTGTTCGACACGGTATTGGTATAAAGCGGCGCCGACTGCGCATGAACCGCCGGGAAGAAATAGGCATTGTCGCAGTGGAACAAGGCGCGGTCGCCGACCGGTCCCGACAGATCGGCGGAAAAACCGGCATTCAGGGCAAACAGATAATCGACGCCCAGAATATTGCCTTCATCGTCGAAGCCGACTTCATAGTCGATCACGAAGCCGTGGCGTTTGCCGGTCGAGGTCATGTCCTCATCGCGGTCGAGCCTGATCTTCATGGCGCGCTTGTGCTTCTTGGCAGCAATCGCCGCAATCGCCGCCCACTGGTTGGCCTGCGTTTCCTTGCCGCCGAAGCCGCCGCCCATGCGGCGCACTTCCACCGTCACGGAATGGCTCGGAACGCCAAGCGCGTGCGCTACCAGATGCTGGGTCTCGGTCGGTCCCTGCGTGGAACAATAGACGGTGACGTCCTCGTCCTCGCCGGGAACGGCCAGCGAAACCTGGCCCTCCAGATAGAAGTGATCCTGCCCGCCGAGATACATGCGGTTCTTGATGCGATGCGGCGCCGCATCGATCGCCGCACGTGCGTCGCCGCGCTTCAGCGTCAGCGGCGTGGTGACGAGCCTGTCCTTCAGGCCGTCCAGCGCATCGATGGAATAGATGCCCGGCGTTTCCTCATATTCGATCTTCGCCAGACGCGCGGCGCGGCGTGCCTGATCGCGGGTTTTGGCGATCACCGCAAAGATGGGCTGACCGTGAAACTCTACCCTGTCGACGGCAAAGATCGGATCGTCATGCATGCCCGAGGGCGAAACGTCGTTCTCTCCGGGCACATCCTTGTAGGTCAGCACGTCAACCACGCCGGGCGCGGCGCGGACTGCCGACAGATCAATCGACTTGAAGGAACCATGCGCAACGGAAGAAAATCCGAGACCGATATGCAGCGTGCCTTCCGGTTCCGGAATATCGTCAATATAGACAGCTGTTCCCGTCACATGCTTGTGCGCGGAATCGTGCTTCTGATCGGTGGCGACACCGCCGACAATACGGGCGGCTTTCAGTTCGCTTGCAGGATGCTTGTTCATGATTGCCTCCTCACGCCGCGGCGATTTCAGCCGCGCGCAGCGGCGTGTAACTGCCTTCCGTTTCGGCGAAGAAACGCCGCAACAGATTGCGTGCCGCGAGCAGCCGGTAATCCGCTGTCGCACGCATATCGCTCAAGGGCGTATAATCTTGCGCATAGGCTTCCAGCGCCGCTTCTACCGTGGCTTCGGTCCAGGGCTTGCCCATCAGTGCTGCTTCCACCGCGTTTGCCCGCTTCGGCGTTGCCGCCATGCCGCCATAGGCGATGCGAATGGACGCCACATTTCCCGCCGCGTCGAGCGTCAGATGGAAGCTACCCAGCGTCGCCGTAATGTCTTCCTCGAAGCGCTTCGACACCTTGTAAATGGCAAAATGGCTGCCTACGGCAGGAACTGGCACGTGCACGGCCTCGACAAATTCGCCCGGCTGGCGGTCTTGCTTGCCATAGGCAATGAAGAACTCTTCCAGCGGTATAGTGCGGCGCTCAGCCCCTTTGCGCAGGGTGAGCGTAGCATTGAGCGCGATCAGGGGCGGCGGTGTGTCGCCGATTGGCGAACCATTGGCGATATTGCCGCCGATGGTGCCCATATTGCGCACCTGCTCGCCGCCGATGCGATTGATGAGGCTCCCAAGCTGGGGGATGCGCTTTGCAAGAAAGCCGAACGCTTCCGTGTAGGTCACGCCTGCGCCGATGGAAACAACGCCGTTCTCCTCGCGGATGGAACGCAATTCCTCCAGATGGCCGATGAAGACGACCGGGGAAATGTCGCGCATCATCTTGGTGACCCACAGACCCACATCGGTCGAACCTGCAACGATGGTCGCCTTTGGTTCGGCCGCCAGAACGGTCGCGAAATCGTCGAGATCGGCGGGCACGATCAGGCGATCCTTGCCTTCACCCACTTCCACCCGCACGCCGTCGCGCATCGCCGTCAATTGTTCAAGAACATGGGCGCGCTCCACTGCGAGCGGGTCTTCCATGGTCGTGCCATAGTCGGAAATGGCGCGGGCGGCGCGCATGATCGCCTCATAGCCGGTGCAGCGGCACAGATTGCCTTGCAATGCCTTTTCAATCTGCGCGTTGGCAGGCTTCGGTTCGCGCATCCACAAAGCATAAAGCGACATGACGAAGCCCGGCGTGCAGAAGCCGCATTGCGAGCCATGGAACTCGATCATGGCCTTTTGCACCGGATGCAGGCCGCCGTCGCTGCCGCGCAGATGCTCGATGGTCACGACATGGCAGCCATCGAGCGAGCCCATGAAGCGAATGCAGGCATTGACGCTTTCATAAACGAGCTTGCCGCCGGAAATCTTGCCGACCAGCACCGTGCAAGCGCCGCAGTCGCCTTCGCCGCAGCCTTCCTTGGTGCCGCGCAGCTTGGCGGACAGGCGCAGATAATCCAGCAGCGTTTCGGTCGGGGAAACACGGTCGAGTTCGATCTTTTCATCGTTCAGAAGAAAGCGGATGGTGTGTCGCACAGACTGATGCACAGACTGATTCATGGCGCTTAACTCCCGCGATAGGTGGAATAGGAAAAGGGCGAAACCAGAAGCGGTACATGATAATGCGCCTTTTCATCGGAAATGCCAAAGCGCAAAGGCACGACATCGAGGAATGGCACGGCCTCTTCGGGCTTGCCGAAATATTCGCCGACGTGAAACAGAAGTTCGTAAGTACCCGTCCGCAGGTTCTCGCCTGACAGCAGCGGCTCATTGCAGCGGCCATCGTCATTGGTGCGAATTTCCCGGATCGGCTCGGCCTGCTGATTCTGGATGCGGCGCAATTCGATGCGCAGATTTGCTGCCGGCTTGCCGCTTACCGTATCGAGGACATGCGTCGTCAACCGGCCATTACCGCTCTTTTCCTGACCCATTTGCACTCCTGCAGCTCTTCGACTCTCCCAGTCACCCGGACTGGAGTCCCTACAAGCTTTTGATTTCCGGTGGTTATTTCGGGCCCGACATTGCTACCTGCTGTGGGGCCGCAACCACACCATGTTCCCAGCATTCAGTATTTCGCGATCCTGCGCATTGCGAAAGATGGTTATCGTTGGATGTCTTTCAAATTTTTGGAGGGGAATAATAGCGATAAATCTTTATTATCATGGATAAAACGAACGAATACGAGGGAAGACCCGCAATGAAATATCCGCGCAATCTCGTCGGCTATGGACGCAACACGCCAGATCCGCGCTGGCCGGGAGGGGCGAACATCGCAGTGCAGTTCGTCCTCAATTACGAGGAAGGCGGCGAATGCTGCGTCCTTGACGGCGATCCGGCGTCCGAATGCCTGCTTTCGGAGATTGTCGGGGCTCAGGCCTGGCAGGGCCAGCGCAACCTCAATATGGAATCCATCTATGAATATGGCGCACGCTCCGGCTTCTGGCGCCTGTGGCGCGCCTTTACGCGCCGCAACATGCCCGTTACCGTCTATGGCGTAACGCTTGCCATGGCGCGCAATCCGGAAGCCGTCACAGCCATGAAGGAAGCCGACTGGGAAATCGCCAGCCACGGCTTGCGCTGGTGGGAATATAAGGACGTTCCCGAAGAGATCGAGCGCGAACATATCCGCGAAGCCGTTCGCCTTCACACCGAACTCACCGGCTCGCGTCCGCTCGGCATCTATCAGGGCAAGCCTTCCGACAACACGCTGAAGCTCGTTATGGAAGAAGGCGGTTTCCTCTATTCCGCCGATTCCTATGCCGACGAACTGCCTTACTGGGTTCAGGGGCCGAAAGGCCCGCATCTGATCGTGCCCTATACGCTGGACGCCAATGACATGCGTTTTGCAACGCCGCAGGGCTTCAACTCCGGCGACCAGTTCTTCACCTATCTGAAAGACACGTTCGACGTGCTTTACCGCGAAGGCGCGGAAGGCGCGCCGAAGATGATGTCCATCGGCCTGCATTGCCGCCTTGTCGGACGTCCAGGCCGTGCAGCTGCGCTGGAACGCTTCCTCGATTACGTGCAGAGCCACGACAAGGTATGGGTCGCAAGGCGCGTCGACATCGCCCGTCACTGGCATGAAAACTATAAGCCGGTCACTGCCGGTGTCGTGCCGTCGAAGGCTGGCAAAGACGAATTCGTCGCGCGTTATGGAAGCATTTTCGAGCATTCGCCCTGGATAGCGGAACGTGCCTACGATGCGGGCTTTACCCGTGAGGAAGATACCGCCTCGGGTCTCGCCGCGGCCATGACCAAGGTGTTCCGCGCCGCTACGCCGGAGGAACGGCTGGCCGTGCTGAAAGCGCATCCCGACCTTGCGGGCAAGCTGGCGCAGGCTAAACGCCTGACCGCGGAATCCACCGCCGAGCAGGCCGGAGCCGGTCTCGACGCGCTGACCGATGCGGAAAAGCAGGCCTTCACCGAACTGAACGATGCCTATACCGCGAAATTCGGCTTTCCCTTCATTATCGCTGTAAGGGGACGCAACAAGAAGGAAATCCTCGATACTTTCCAGCGCCGCGTTTCCAATGACCGAGACACGGAATTTGAAACGGCCTGCGCCCAGGTGGAGCGCATCGCCCTGCTGCGCCTCAAGGATATTCTGCCGGAAGCGCTCTACTGATCCCATCCGCCCGGAAGGCTCGTTTCCGGGCGTTTCATTCTACGATTTCATGGCTGGTCTTTGACGCACCGCGAATCCAGCATCTCACACAAGGAATTCCCCACATGGGCAACGACAAGAACAACCGCAGCTATTACGCGCCGACGGGCGGGCTGCCGCCGCAAACCCAGCTCCTCACCGATCGTGCCATGTTCACCGAAGCCTATGCGATCATTCCCAAGGGCACATTCAGCGATATTGTGACCAGTTTCCTGCCCTTCTGGGACAAGACGCGGCTCTGGGTAATCGCGCGGCCCCTTTCCGGCTTTGCCGAGACCTTCTCGCAATACATCATGGAAGTGCAGCCGGGCGGCGGCAGCGACCGCGCCGAACTGGATCAGGGTGCGGAAGGCGTTCTGTTCGTGGTGGAAGGCGAGGTTTCGGTAACGGTTGCCGGCAAGACCCACACGCTGACCGAAGGCGGCTACGCCTATCTGCCGCCGAAGAGCGGCTGGACCTTGCGCAACAACGGCGCGGCGACGGCCCGTTTCCATTGGGTGCGCAAGGCTTATGAATATGTCGACGGTCTCGACGTTCCGGAACCGCTCTTCCTCAACGAAAAGGATATCGCGCCTAACCCCATGCCGGATACCAATGGCGCATGGGCGACGACGCGCTTTGTCGACCCCAACGATCTGCGCCACGACATGCATGTAACCATCGTCACATTCGAGCCGGGCGGCGTCATTCCTTTTGCCGAAACCCATGTCATGGAGCACGGGCTTTACGTGCTGGAAGGCAAGGCGGTCTATCGGCTCAATCAGGACTGGGTGGAAGTGGAAGCCGGCGACTTCATGTGGCTGCGCGCTTTCTGCCCGCAGGCCTGTTACGCGGGCGGTCCGGGCAAGTTCCGCTACCTGCTTTACAAGGACGTCAACCGGCACATGACGCTCTCACGATAGAGCGGTTCCTGTTTTAGCGGAATCCTCGGAACCGCTCTAACTATTTGTTTTTCCGCATTTCCGGACGCAAACCAAGGCCGGAACAGTCCGGCCTTTTCCATTTCTCGCGCGACAATGCGCCGGGAACAAAAACGGCGAGCCGAAGCTCGCCGTACCATTCTTCCGACTGGAGATCAGATTTGAGAACAACGCAGTCCTTCTACGTTGTCGAATGGTTTTTTAAACATAGGCCCAGAATACAAAAATTCAAATTACAATTTTTTTACATCAATGCATCGATCACTCATATACGCACGACGCCCAAACAATATTCGTTTAATTTTTCAGAATATTGAACCAATAATACGTTGACCAATTACATCCGTCACACTGTCAATGGATCAATTTCCTCTTAGGTGGAAGGAGAGGCCGTAAACCGGTCTCCCTTCGCACTTTGCGGGAAATGCTCTATTTTTGCTTTGTTCGCATTTTCCAACGCAAAACCGTTTCACACTTTTGCTGGCAATGCTCTAGAACGTACGCTGGAAGCGAACCATGCCTTGCCACGCGTCCGTACCCTTGAGGTAGGACCTGTCATCCTGCCACTTGGTATAGGAAACTTCAGGCGTAACCGTGAATCCCGGGACCATTTCATAAGCTACGTTGGCAGTAGCTGCGAAAGTCTTGCTGCCATCATAAGCTGCCTGTGCATTGAAGGTCGCCTTGTCGGTTGCCTTGAATGCCGCGCCGCCCCAGACCGCCCAATCGCCGCCCCAGGTGCCGTAGAAGCTGCTGATCGCACGAACGGAACCAATCACATTGCCATTGCTATCGGTCTGCGTGATGTATTCATCCTTGTTGGACTTGTAGCCGCCCATCGCCCAGACCGAGAAACGGTCCGTAATGTTCACGTCGGCGCGAACCTTGCCAGCCCACTTTTCGTTGCGTGCATCATAGGCGGCGACGCCAGCGATCTTGCCCCAGCCGCCTTCATACTTCAGCCCGCCGACAACATGAGGCGCATAGTCCTTGATGACGCCATCATAACCGTATTTGCTGTCCGTATCCTCATTGTTGCCCTGTTCGAGCGACAGGATGGCAGAGAAGCCGTTGCCAGCCGTGAACGTATAGCTGATGAGGCCCGTGCGATAGCCGCCAGCAAGGATCACGTCATCGTTGAGGACATTGCCGAGATAGCCCGGAAAGGTCACGAAGGCCGATTCATCGAGACCGACACGCAAGCCACCCAGTTGGATATAAGCATAGCGCAGCGAACCGGATGAACCCTCCACGCCATTACCCCATTCGTAACGGGTTTCGGCAAAGGTCTTCAAGGTGCCCAGTTCGGTTTCCGAAGCGGTCGACAGGTCCAGCGTGAAGCGAGCCTTGTTATCCCAGGTATCACGGCGGGTATCGACCTTTCCGTTACCATCAACAAAGCCGCGACCGTATACATCGTTCCCGCCCTTCAGGTCGTAACGAACATAGCCGGAAATGCGCATGCAGGTCTCGGTGCCCGGAATGTAGAAATATCCCGCACCATAGGCGTCGCAAACGCGAACATATTCAACGGACTCAGGCTCGGGCGCTACAACAGCATCCGCAGCATATGCCCCGGTGGTTGCAGCCAGCGCTGCGACCGAGCCGAACAATACGCTCTTGATCTTCATTTTTCATTGCCTCCAGAAATATTCAGACGAGACCTGATTGAATGAATCAATAAAACAAATCAATTCCAATTTCAAAAGAATACCTACAATGAAAGCATATGTGTCAATTATAGCACTAATTATAAACATCTTTACTTAGTAACAATAAACTATACATAAGTTATATCTCAATTAAACTTATTAGTATTTTAGTGATAACAACTTTTCCGCATTTTCTGAACGCATCGAAGCGGGCGGGGAAATCAGTCCAGTGAACTGATGTCCCCGCGCATGCGTTTCACATTTTTGGCTTGGAAAATGCTCTATGGCACTTATCAGAAACAAAACGGGGCCCGAAGGCCCCGTCAGCAAGCGTTTCGCATCTTGAGCGCGTTTTCGATCCGGCTGGACCAGATCGGCGCTCGCCGGTGACTACTTGCCTGCCGCCTGTTGGGCGTAGACATAGCTGTCATAGGTATATTCAGCGACGCGGAACCATTCGAAGCCCTCGTCGCGGAATTTTTTCCAGGACGGATAGATTTTTGCCCAGGCCGGATTTTTCTCGTTGTACTCCGCGTAAAGTTCGAAAGCGACCTTATAGGCGGCGTCAAGCACGTCGCGCGGCAGCGGCTGGAGCTTCACGCCCTTCGACACCAGCGAACGGATTGCGGCTGTGTTCTTCACATCATAAAGCGCGATCATATTCTGGGTAGCGGCTTCAGCTGCCGTGTTCAGCGCCACCTTATAGGCTTCTGGCAGGCTTTCATACTGTTGCTTGTTGATGAAGAAATGCACCGAAGCGCCGCCTTCCCAGAAGGCCGGATAATAGTAATACGGTGCGATCTGATAGAAGCCGAGTTTTTCATCGTCGTAAGGACCGACCCACTCAGCCGCATCGATCGTGCCACGCTCCAGCGATGGATAGATGTCGCCGCCCGGAAGCTGCTGCGGGACGACCCCAAGACGCGACATGACCTCGCCAGCCACACCCGCAATACGCATCTTCAAGCCCTTGAGGTCCGCGAGGCTCTTGATTTCCTTGCGATACCAGCCGCCCATCTGTGCAGCGGTGTTGCCGCCGACAATGCCGACGATGCCGTAATCTGATAGGAACTGGTTATAGAGCTCGTTGCCGCCGCCATGATAAAGCCACGCATTCTGCAGGCGCGTATTCATGCCGAAAGGAATCGCTGTGCCGATGGCGAAGGTCGGGTTCTTGCCGGTGAAATAATAGCCGCATGTGTGCGCCATTTCCACCGTATTGGCCTGAACCGCGTCGATGGCCTGCGGGCCCGGCACGATTTCGCCCGCCTGAAAGACCTGAATCTGGAACTTGCCCTCGGTCATCTTCGATACGGCGTTGGCCATGAAGACCGCGCCGCCATAGATGGTATCCAGATTGTTCGGGAAGCCCGAAGTCAGGCGCCAGCGCAGTGTCGGCAATTCCTGCGCAATTGCAGGGGTTGCAAGCGCTGCTCCGCTTGTCGCGGCAGCGGCGCCGATTGCGGCACCTTTTGTCAGAAATGTGCGGCGGTTCAAATCCTGTTTCATGTCTCTCCTCCTGAGATTGTTTCGGTTTTATTACGGCCTGCGTAATGCTCGTTTTCCCCTCATTGCGCAGGTTTTTGCTGTTGATCCTTATCCTGCCCGAAGCTCGGCTGCGGCGAGCCGAACGACGGTGCCGGCAAAGGCTCGTTGGATGGCGCTGGCGCTCCAAAAGGTGCCGGAGCCGCGCCGAATGGGTTGCCGCCGCCAGCATTCGGCCCCAATTCCGGCATTGGCACATTGATCTGGATGGAAGCCGGATCGGCCTGCGGATGGCCGCTCTTGTAATGGGTCACAATGCCCGGGAATGTGATGATGATGCCGACCATGACCAGCTGGATTATCAGGAACGGGATCGACCCCATGTAGATCTGCCCGGACGTCACCGGCTGGATAGTGGCACCGGTCACCTTGTCCTTGTAAGGCCGGGATGGCGCGACCGAACGCAGATAGAAAAGCGAGAAGCCGAATGGCGGATGCATGAACGATGTCTGCATATTGACCGCCAGCATGACGCCGAACCAGACCAGATCGATGCCGAGACTATCGGCCACCGGTGCCAGCAGCGGGATGATGATGAAAGCCAGCTCGAAATAATCGAGGAAGAAGGCCAGGAAGAACACCAGAATATTGGCGACGATCAGGAAGCCGACTTCACCGCCGGGGATCGATGTCATCAGGTGCTCGACCCAGACGTGACCGTTGACGCCATAAAAGGTGAGCGAAAACACGCGAGCGCCAAGCAGAATGAAGATGACGAAGGAGGACAGCTTCGCCGTGGCGTAAAGCGCCGAAGTCAGCATCGGCATGTTGAGGCGGCGGTTGATGATGGCAAGCAGCAGGGCGCCGACCGCGCCCATGGCGCCGCCTTCCGTCGGCGTCGCGACGCCGATGAAAATCGTTCCCAGCACGAGGAAGATCAGGACTAGCGGCGGCACGAGCGAGATCACCACGCGCTGCAGCAGCTTCCAGCCTTTCAGCGTGCGTGCCTGCGGCGGCAAGGCGGGGACAGAGTCGGGCCGCAGGATCGCCATGCCGATGATGAAGGCGCAGTAGAAGCCGACGAGCAGCAGTCCGGGGACCAGCGCCCCCTTGTACATATCGCCGACTGAACGGCCCAACTGGTCGGCGAGCACGATCAGGACGAGGCTCGGCGGAATGATCTGCGCCAGCGTGCCGGAGGCAGCAATCGTGCCGCTCGCAATCTTCCGGTCATAGCCATAGCGCAGCATGATCGGGAGCGAAATCAGCCCCATCGAAATGACCGACGCAGCGACCACGCCTGTCGTGGCGGCAAGAAGCGCGCCAACAACGATAACTGCAAAGGCGAGGCCACCGCGCACAGGACCGAAAAGCTGCCCGATCGTATCGAGCAGTTCTTCCGCCATGCCGCTTCGCTCCAATATCAATCCCATGAAGGTGAAGAAGGGAATGGCGAGCAATGTCTCGTTCGACATCTGCCCGAAGATGCGGTCCGGTATTGCGCCGAACAGGTTGACGGGAAGAAGTCCCATTTCGATGCCGACGAAGCCGAAGGCAAAGCCAACGAAAGCCAGGGCGAACGCCACCGGATAACCGAGCAGCAGCACGACCACGAGCGACAGGAACATCAGCGGCGCGAGATTTTCCGCAATAAAAGCAACCATATCCGTCCCCCTCAGAGCGCCTTGGCTTCCGCATCTTCAAGAGCGACCGTGTCCGGTATGCGGCCTTGAAGAATGGCGATGCGCTTGATGAGTTCGGAAACTCCCTGCAAGGTGAGCAGACCGAAACCGATCGGTATCAGCACCCAAACCGGCCAGAGAACCAGCCCCCCGGTATTGTTGGAGCTTTCACCGCTGGCGATCTTGGCTTCCACGATAGGCCAGGAGAGATAGATCGTAATGAGGCAGAAAGGCAGGAGAAAGAAGATGGTGCCGAATATTTCGACCAGAAGCTGTGTCCGCCGTGAATAGCGGCTGTAGAGAAGATCGACCTTCACATGCTCGCTGTGCAGCAGCGTATATCCGGCTGCGATCAGGAAGACCGCCGAGAACAGATACCATTGCGCTTCCAGCCACGCATTTGAACTGACGTTGAACAGCTTGCGCGAGACTGCGTTGATGGCGCTGATGAGCACGGCCACCAGTATCAGCCACGATACGGATTTTCCGATGAAATTATTGGCCGCGTCGATAGCACGCGACAACGCCAGCAAGACTGACATCGCTCCTCCCCTTCTGTTCCGCCTCCTCAAGCGGTTTTGGAGCGAATGATAAGACCGGCGAATCCGCCTCGCAAGCGGACGAAAGTTCTAAGAAACAAAGGACTACCCATTAGTGGGTAAGGCAAAATCAGGAACCGCGGCCGATGCCGGTTAAAGCGAAGACAGGCGCAACCGGTTTTCGATGGCGTAACGGGTAAGCCCGGCTGTGCTCGCGATTCCAAGCTTCTTCTTGATGTTCTTGCGGTGGGTTTCGACGGTTGCTTCGGAAATTCCGAGCCTGGTTGCAATCTCCCGATTGCTGCCGCCCTCGGCCACCAGCACCAAAACGTCGTTTTCGCGAACAGACAAACCTTCCGGCTTTCTCTCGCCGCTGTCGAGCAGTGCTTCCGAAACACCGGAAGAGAAATATGTCCCGCCCGACGCGACCGCATGAATTGCGGCCACGATTTCTGCCGTGGACACGTCTTTCAAGACATATCCGGAAGCGCCGCGCATGATAGAGGTCGAGATATATTCGCGGCTGTCATGCATGGACAGCATGAGGATACGGATGCCCGGAAACTGCTTCTTGAACAGTTCGATGGCATCAATGCCGTTGAGGAGCGGCATATTGATATCCATCAGGACCACATCGGGATTGACGGTGAGCGCCAGTTCAAGGGCGACCCGCGCATTGGAAGCGGCGCCTGCAACGTCAATATCGTCATAGGTTTCGAGCACAGCCCGCAAACCATCCAGCACCAGCGGATGATTGTCCACGAGCAATACGCGAATCTTGCATTCATTCGTCATGCGACTTCCGGTTCCCGCGTTTTTTCTGTTGCCGATTTCGGCAGGCGCGCGGTGAGTTGCGTACCATCTGTGCTGGTTTCAACCAAGAGCACCCCGCCGAAATGTGCCATCCGTTCCTGCATATTTCTTAGCCCCAGGCCAGATAGCGGATCCTTCAAATCACGAGCGGTGAAACCGTTGCCATCGTCGGCGACCGTCATCGTGACCTTGCCGCCCGCTTCCCAGAGACGGATGTTGACGCGGCTCGCCCCGGAATGACGCTCGACATTGGTGAGCGCTTCCTGCACGACCCGATAAAGCGCCGTGCTTGCCTCCGGCTTCAACGTCTCGCTCAGCCCGCTTGCTTCCAGCCGCGTCTCAATGCCGGTCCGCTCCGAAAAATGCTCACACAGGGCCTTGAGTGCGACCGTCAGGCCAAGATCGTCGAGAATGCGCGGACGCAGATCATGCGAAAGCCGCCGCACTTCCTTGATTGCGCCATTGAGCGCGTCCGATGCTTTCTCGATTGCAAGCGGCGCGCCGCCGCTGCCCATCCTCACCTGACGGCTCGCAAGGTCGATGGCATAGCGGACGCCGACGAGATTTTGGGAAATGCCGTCATGAAGCTCCCGCGCCAGTCGCGCCCGTTCTTCTTCCTGCGTATCGATGATGCGCTGCGCCAGTTCCTTCAGCTTGTTATCGGCCATGCGTCGCTCACGCAGGTTGAGCAGCATACAGGTCGCGAAGACGAGCATCACAGCCGGCACGGCGATAAGGCTGACAATAAGGAAGGTCGTGCGAATGTTCGCGCGGAAATCGGCATTTGCGGCCGCAGTCTGCGCGTAGACATCGTCAAGATAGACGCCCGTACCGAGCATCCATTTCCATTTATCGAGGCCGACCGCGAAGGACAGCTTGTCGGCCATCTCGCCGCTTGACGGTTTCTCCCATTTATACTGGTGCAGCCCTCCGCCTTCCTTGGCCTTGTCTATCAGGTTGGCGATAACGCGGTCCCCATCGGGATCGACCAGATCGAGCCAGTTGCGACCGGGCCGAAAGGTCTGTCGCGGATGGACGACATTGTTGCCATCATAATCATAGACAAAAAAATAGCCGTCACGGCCGTAGTCGAGCGAAGTCAGGATCGCCCGCACCCGTTCCATAGCGGCCGTGTCGTCAGGCGCGGCCTCCTCGTAGATTTTCTGGATGGAGGAGAGAGCGAGATTTGTCAGATTCAGCAACTCCGTTTCCTTCGCCTTGAGCATGTTCTTCTCAAAGGTGGCGATGCTGCTCTGCACGAGATTGGCCGACTGCCAGGTAATGAAAGCTGTGACCGTCAGGATGGCCACGATAAGCGGCACAATTGCCAGTGCGACGATCTGATAGCGTAGCGTCAAGTCCCAACCTCCAGCCTCTAACTTTGCCGGTAACTTTAACGCGCATGCCCACAAGTGCGAAACGGTTTTCGGGCAGAAGAATCAGCTATGTATAATACAATTCCAGACCCGAATAGTTGGGAGTATTCACACTGTAAGATTCCATATACTTAATTATTAGTGAGCTTCCGGTTCGCTATTTATATTCATAATTCAGAGGACATTTAAGAATGGCTCGTTATAATTCCACAATCCGGACTTTCTCGATAAATAGTTTTACCAAGATTGTTTGCGCGGCATCGGCAATGACACTTCTCTCTTTCCCACTGCAGGCAAAAGAACCCCTTTCCGGTAAAGCCGCAACAGTGACCCCTGTTTTCAAATCCGACAAAACTCTCAGCGGCGGCAAGATTTCCCTTCCGCAAGGCAATGTGGAAGTCGTGGTTTCACAATACGAAATCGCGCCCGGAGCAAGCCTACCGCTCCACAAGCACATCTATCCCAGATATGCCTATGTGTTTTCCGGCACGCTTAGCGTTTTCAATGAAGTGACGGGGAAAACCGTTACACTCAAACCCGGAGACTTCGCCGTCGAATCCATCAATCAATGGCACAAAGGCACCAATATCGGCTCTGATCCTGTAAAACTGCTCGTTATCGATCAGGTCAAGAAAGGCAAGAGCAACGTCGTATTGAAGCCCTAGCACGCGAACTGGCCGAAGCAAAACACCATGGAACGCGCGGTGGCCCGGTTAGGGCATTTTCGATCTTATTGAATGAGGTCGGCGCTGTGATGATGTTTGATGCGCGCCTCCCGAAAGCGGCTCCCGTTTTCGGGAGGCGCGCGCATATCGGAACCGGATGAACAAGACCGACAGGCGAGCACTGCTTTGATCGGAGAGCTAATGTATTAAATTATACTTACCGGATATTCTCAATAAAACCGATAAAATAATTGCATTGATTTCAAAGATGCTTTTACCTAAGAAGGTGTAGAACATTCAGAATGAATATTGCGAATTTAGAGAGATCTTATTTATGAAAACCTGTCATGCAATCGGCCTCGCATTTACCTTTGCCGCCATTTCCAGCGTAACGGCGCTCGCGGCACCCCTTCCGGGAGGAGCGAGCACGTTGCAGGAAACCTATCAGGACTGGACCGTTTCGTGCCAGTCGCAGAAGGATACCGCCATCTGCGCGATCCGGCAGGAACAGAGCAGTTCCCAGACCGGCCAGCGTGTGCTGACAGCAGAGCTTCGCAATGTGGAAGGAAGGGTGGAAGGCGTATTGTTGATGCCGTTTGGCCTCGATCTCGCCAAGGGCGCTTCGCTCAAGATCGATGAGGCTGCCGGACCCAATCTCACATTCTCCACCTGCCTGCCGCAAGGCTGCCTGGCGCCGGTCGCGTTTGACGCAAAGCAGGTCGCGGCCCTCAAGGCCGGAACCAATATCAACATCACTACGACGGCATTGAGCCCGAGCCAGGCAGTCGCCTTCAAGGTTTCGCTGAAGGGTTTTGGCGCCGCTCTCGACCGCATCACTGCACTGACAAAGTAATCAGTATCGGATTCCGCGCCGTGTTGCGGTGATTGCCTTGCAGCACGGGGCGGCAGCTTTTGATGCAGACACTGAAAGCCATGCGATCACAAAATCGCATGGCTTTCTTATTCAGGCCGAATGCAGGGCCGAAATATGCGCCAGATGCCTGCGCCAGCGCAGCGTCATCAGCACCGCGACGATACCCAGTCCCGCCGCGAGGCCCAGCCAGATACCCTGTCCGCCCATGTCGAATTTAAACGCAAGCAAGGCCCCCAGCGGCAGGCCGACGCCCCAGTAGCCGAGCAGGGCAAGATACATCGGTATGCGCGTGTCGCGCAGACCACGCAACATGCCCGCCGCGACAGCCTGAGCACCGTCAACCGTCTGGAACAATGCCGCCAGAGCAAGGAAGCTGACCGCCAGTTCCATCACCGGCAGATTCTGCGGATCGTGCAGATCCAGGAACACGCCGATGAACAAGCGCGGAATAAGGACCATCAAGAGCCCCATCACCGCCATGAAGCCAACGCCGAGTGCGTAGGCGCTCCACCCCGCATAGGCAATGGCTCTGGGCTGGCCAGCACCATAAGCACGGCCCACGCGCACTGTTGCAACCTGTCCGAAACCAAGCGGGACCATGAAACTGAGCGATGCTATTTGGATCGCCACGGCGTGAGCCGCCATTGCCGTCGGTCCGATGCGGCCCATCATGACCACGGCGGCATAAAAGATGGAGGTTTCAAACACGAAAGTCAGCGCCATTGGAATGCCGATCCGCCACAGTTCAAGCAAGCGCGGCCAGTCCGGACGCCAAAATCGCCCGAACAGGTGATAGCGGCGAAAACGGCGATGCCACAGCGTAATCACCGCGAGACCGAGGAACATCATTGTGCTCGACAGGGTAGTGGCGATACCGGCGCCGTGCAGTTCCATGCTCGGAAAGCCGAAATGGCCGAAAATGAGCGTCCATCCGGCAAGCGCGTTGAAACCGATGGCAAGCGCGGCCACCAGCAGGGTCCACATGGGCTTTTCCATCGCTGCGAAGAAGGATCGCAGGACGATATAACCCAGATAAGGCAACAGCGCCCATTGCAGCGTGTGCATGAAATCGGTCGAGCGGGCGGCAATATCAGGCCGCTGGCCCAGGAAAAGGAAAATCTCCTCGCAGTGCCAGAGCACGACCCAGACAGGAATTGCGATCATGATCGCGGTCCAGAAACCCTGACGAACAGTGCGGCGCACATCGCGCACAGAATGGCGGTTCTTTCCAAGCGCGATGGCGATCATCGGCATCACCGCCGAGACCAGCCCCATCGAGAAGATCATCAGTGTGTGATAAAAGCTCGTCGCGAGCAAAGCCGAGGCGAGCGTGTCCGCTCCGAGACGGCCGATGAAGATGACATCGGTTGCCGTTAGTGCTGCCTGCGAAAGATTGGTGAAGATCAGCGGCCAGCCAAGCGTCAGCGCCGCAGCCATCTCCCTGCCCCAGCGTTGCATGCCGGTTTCATGGGGCTGCTCAAAGCCCGCATTGTTTGTCCTGTCCATAGTCCGCTCCCCGAAGCATCCGGGGCCGTCAATCCGCCGGATGTTCCAATTTGATTGAGGCCACGCCCCGGAACATCAGAGACCATGTCAATCTGAGAAGAGGCGCGGAAATACGATCATCGACCGTCCCATGCCGGCTAAGGGCGTTTGTCGCTGCAAGAGCGACTTCGCCCCAACTTTTCGGGTTGCTCAATTTCTATTGGGAACGTTGTGTATGTTCCAGAAACTGATCCGGAGCCAAGCGGGCTGCGCATCGATTTGCACAAAATTAGAGCAACATGGATAGCAGACTCGTTCAAAGAAGCAACACGTCCCGAAACGGATTTTTCACGTCCCCGTCGGATGAGAAACGAATTTCTCATCATGGCGTGAAAGCGCAACTTTCCGTCCGATAACTGATTGACGCCTGCGCCCTGGCCGATAGGAATATTTACGTGAATTGCAGGAGGCATCATGCGCAGCACCAAGGTCATCCATATCGTCGGCTGTCATGCGGAGGGGGAAGTCGGCGACGTCATCGTTGGTGGGGTCGCCCCGCCTCCCGGCGCAACGATATGGGAGCAGTCGCGCTTCATCGCGAGCGACGAAACCTTGCGCAATTTCGTGCTGAATGAGCCGCGCGGCGGCGTGTTCCGCCACGTCAACCTGCTGGTGCCACCGAAAGATCCGCGCGCGCAGATGGGCTTCATCATCATGGAACCTGCGGATACGCCACCGATGTCCGGTTCGAACTCGATCTGCGTTTCGACCGTGCTTCTGGATAGCGGCATCATCCCGATGCAGGAACCGGTAACCCATATGGTGCTGGAAGCGCCGGGCGGCGTCATCGAAGTGGAAGCCGAATGCCGCAACGGCAAGGCGGAGCGCATCAGCGTGCGGAATGTTCCCTCCTTCGCCGACCGGCTGGATGCGGCGCTGGAAGTCGAAGGGATCGGCACGATCACGGTCGATACGGCCTATGGCGGCGATAGTTTCGTCATTGTGGATGCAGCGACCATCGGCATGAAGATCGAGCCGGATCAGGCGCGGGAGCTTGCCGAAATCGGCGTGAAGATCACCAAGGCCGCCAACGAACAAGTGGGCTTCCGTCATCCTGAAAAAGACTGGAACCACATTTCCTTTTGTCAGATCACCGAACCGGTGACGCGTGAAGGCGATGTGCTGACGGGCGTGAACACCGTTGCCATTCGCCCGGCCAAGCTGGACCGTTCGCCAACGGGCACCGGCTGCTCAGCGCGCATGGCCGTGCTGCACGCCAAGGGCCAGATGAAGGCGGGCGAACGCTATATCGGCAAATCCGTGCTTGGCACCGAATTCCACTGCAAGCTCGACAAGGTGATCGAAGTCGGCGGCAAGCCTGCCATCAGCCCGATCATTTCCGGCCGCGCATGGGTGACCGGCACGTCGCAGCTTATGCTCGATCCGAGCGACCCGTTTCCGGGAGGTTATCGACTGTCGGACACCTGGCCCCGGGGCAATTGATATTCAGGCGCTCACGGCCTGCAAATGGCGCTTCTCTTCGCTTCCGGTGCTCATGTACCCAAAGTGCATTCCGCTCCGGTTCTCGAAAAACACCATTTTCGACTCGTCATCACCAGAATCTCAATCACCCTGCGCACCTTCTTGCCGCCGCTCTTCTGACCTCTTTATCGAGCGCCACACCCCTCACCCTGAGGTGCGGAGGCGGCGGAGTACAGCCAAAGCAATGCGCAATAAAAAACCCCGCCGAAGCAGGGTTTTCTTTAATCATTCAAAAGGCGTTTACGCAAAGTCCAGTGCGCGGTCGCCGTTCTCATCCTTGATGCGGGATGGCAGGCCGATCTGGTTGAGGATGTGGAGGAAAGGCTTCGGATTCAGCTCTTCCACATTGACCATCTTCTCCACGTCCCACTCACCCGAGGCGATGAGGATCGCAGCCGCAACCGGCGGAACGCCAGCGGTGTAGGAAATGCCCTGCGAACCCACTTCGTTGTAAGCGTCCTTGTGGTCGGCAACGTTGTAGATGAAGACTTCCTTCTCCTTGCCGTCCTTGGTGCCCTTGACGAAATCGCCAATGCAGGTCTTGCCCGTATAGTCGGGCGCAAGCGATGCCGGATCGGGCAGAACAGCCTTGACCACCTTGAGCGGCACGACTTCCAGCCCTTCCGCGGTCTTGACTGGCTGTTCGGACAGAAGGCCGAGATTCTTCAGCACCGTGAAGACATTGATATAGTGATCGCCAAAGCCCATCCAGAAGCGGACATCCGCGTTCGGATAGTTCTTGGAGAGTGAGTGCACTTCGTCATGGCCGGTCATGTAGGCCTTGCTGGGGCCAACCACCGGCAGGTCGAAGGTCTTGCCGACTTCAAACATCTTGTTCGACTGCCAAGCACCGTTCTGCCAGGAATAAACCGTGCCCGTGAATTCACGGAAATTGATTTCCGGGTCGAAATTGGTCGAGAACCAGCGGCCATGCGAACCGGCATTGATGTCGACGATGTCGATGGATTTGACTTCATCCAGATAATCGTCGGCAGCAAGGCGGGCATAGGCATTGACCACACCGGGATCGAAGCCGATGCCGAGAATGGCGGTGATGCCCTTCTCTTCACATTCCTTCAGGTGCTTCCATTCGTAATTGCCATACCATGGCGGGGTCTCGCAGATCTTCTTCGGGTCTTCATGGATCGCGGTGTCCATATAGGCCACGCCCGTATCGATACAGGCGCGAAGAACCGACATATTGAGGAAGGCCGAGCCGACATTGATGACGATCTGAACGCCCGTCTTGCGGATCAGAGCCTTGGTGGCCTCAATATCCATTGCGTCCAGCGCATGCGCTTCCAGCTTCACCTCGGTCTTGAGGCTCTTCTTTTCATGCACGCTATCGATAATCTTGCGGCATTTCTCAACCGTGCGGGACGCAATATGGATATCGCCCAATATGTCAGAGTTTTGCGCACATTTATGTGCAACAACCTGTGCCACGCCCCCGGCGCCGATAATGAGAACGTTCTTCTTCATTTTCTGTCGATGCTTCCTCTTCCAGCGGTTACCCGCCATCTGTTAAACGTCCCGATTGCCTTCTCACTCGGAACACGTGGGTTCGTTGCGGCCTGATACCGCAACAGGATCTTTAAGAAAGCGACCCTTCAAAATCCGCATAATCGAATTCGCGGACAATTTTGACCGTACCGTCGAGCTCACGCACGGCAATGGCTGGCATTTTCACGCCATTGAACCAGTTCTTCTTGACCATGGTATAACCGGCCGCATCCTCAAATGAGAGACGGTCGCCGATGGAGAGCGGCTTGTCGAAAGTGAACTCGCCGAAAATATCACCGGCAAGACAGGACTTGCCGCAAACCATATAGCTGTGCTCGCCATTGTTCGGCGCCATCTTCGCCTTTTCGCGATAGATCAGCAGATCAAGCATATGGGCCTCGATCGAGCTGTCGACGATGGCAAGATTCTTGCCATTGAACAGCGTATCGAGCACGGTCACTTCCAGCGTGGTGGTCTTGGTGATGGAGGCTTCGCCCGGCTCCAGATAGACCTGTACGCCGAATTTTTCCGAGAATGCCTTGAGGCGCGCGCAAAACTCATCGACCGGATAATCATCGCCGGTGAAGTGAATGCCGCCGCCAAGGCTGACCCATTCGACGCGATGAAGCAGCGAGCCAAACTTTGCCTCGATATCGGTCAGCATCCTGTCAAAAAGACCGAAATCGGAATTTTCGCAATTGTTATGAATCATGAAGCCGGTCACGCGGTCCATGACCTTTTCGACCTTCGACACATCCCATTCGCCAAGGCGGCTGAACGGACGGGCCGGATCGGCAAGATCGAAGCTTGATGACGACACGCCCGGATTGAGGCGCAGACCGCGCTTGATATGCGCTGCCTTGTCGGCAAAGCGCTCAAGCTGACCTATTGAATTGAAGATGATCTTGTCGGCATGGCTGATCACTTCATCAATTTCGTTATCGGCATAGGCCACGCTATAGGCATGGGTTTCCCCGCCGAATCTTTCATGACCAAGACGCACTTCGTTGAGCGAGGACGATGTCGTGCCGTCCATATATTCGCTCATCAGATCGAATACGGACCAGGTGGCGAAGCATTTTAGCGCCAACAGCGCCTTGGCGCCGGATTTCTCGCGCACATAGGCAACCTTTTCCATGTTGCGCTTCAGCTTGGTCTTGTCGATCAGGTAATAAGGCGTCTGGATCATGGCAGTTCCGGGTCGTCCGATGGGGAAATCTGGCCTGACCAGCAGAGCTGGTGTGCCGAGTTGAGGAAAACACAAGTAGTTTCCCGAATTATTCGAAGGCTTATAGGAAGCTTGTGACAGAAACACAAATCCGCCACAGCCTTATCGGGAAAAAATTTCCCGCAAGCTATCGCGGATTACTGCCCCGCCTTCAGCGGATGAGCTTCATATAGAGCTTTTTGGGTGGAATTGAACCCCTTCGCTCGCGCTCCTGCTTGCCTGTCGGTTTCATTGAAAGTCTTTGCCCGGACACAGGGCTTCCCGACGACAAGACAGCTTGCTACCGTTTTCGGAGCATCATCAATTTAATTAACCAAGCATTTGCTTGACAAATTATTGACTCGGGCGTAGCCATCATTTCCATGCTCGGGGCGAGCTCTTTGGGACCCCGCCCGCACATTGACAGTCAAAGGAAAATAAAATGCAGGATCACAAGCCGACCGCCGGTTGGGGAGACCTGTTCGCAGGCAGAAACGCCATCGTATCGCTGACGCTGGTTGGCGGCGTGGCGCTTCATGCCATCAACGTGTTCATCGCCACCACCATTCTGCCAACGGTCGTCGCCGACATTGGCGGCATGGATTATTATGCGTGGAACACGGCGCTGTTCGTGACTGCATCGATCCTTGGTTCAGCCCTCGTGCCGCGGCTGCTGTCGCAAGCGGGCCCGCGTAGCGCCTATCTGATCGCAGCGGTTATCTTCGCCGCGGGAACCCTGACTTGCGGCCTTGCTCCATCCATGCCCGTCATGCTGGCAGGGCGCGCCATACAAGGCCTTGGCGGCGGCATGATGCTGGCGCTCTCCTATTCCATGATCCGCATCGTTTTCGATGAAGCGCTGTGGCCGCGCGCCATTGGTCTCGTTTCCGGCATGTGGGGTGTGGCCACACTCGTCGGCCCAGCCATCGGCGGCGTATTTGCCGAACTTGGCATGTGGCGCGCCGCCTTCTGGTCGCTGGCGCCTGTGATCGCCGCGTTCACCATCATGGCCATGACGGTGCTGCCGCGCGAATCCGGCTCCGCCGCCAGCAATGACCGGCTGGCATGGCCGCAGCTCGTCCTTTTGACTTCTGCCGTCCTTGCCGTTTCTGCCGGAAGCATTTCATCGGAACTGGCATTGAATGCCGGCGGCGTTGCGCTTGCCATCGTCCTGCTGCTTCTCCTCGCTGCCGTGGAAAAGAAAGCCAGCCGACGTATCCTTCCGCAAGGCTCGTTCAGCATCCGGAAACTCGGCGCCCTTTATCTGACGCTTTCCTTCCTCAGCGCGTCAGTCACCAGTTCCGAAGTCTTCGTGCCGCTGTTCTTTCAGGTGCTGCATAACCAGTCGCCGCTTGTCGCGGGCTATCTGGCAGCCATCATGGGCGGCAGCTGGACACTCGGCTCTATCGGGTCGTCTGGGATCGCCGCCGGACGAACCGACCGCGTTATCCTCGCCGCCCCGGTCATGGGGGTGGCTGGCATGGTAACGCTGGCAGTCCTCATTCCGGCCGGCAGCGCGGGCCATTGGTACGATCTGCTTCCGATCTGTATTGCGCTGGCTGTCATCGGTTTTGGCGTTGGCCTGACATGGCCGCATTTGCTGACCCGCATTTTCAAGCGTGCCGACGCGGAGGATCAGAATCTGGCTTCCGCCTCCGTGACCATGGTGCAGCTTTTCACGACCGCGCTTGGCGCCGCGCTTGCCGGAATGGTCGCCAATATGGCGGGGCTTACCAATCCCGGCGGGTTTGCTGGCACCGCCCATGCCGCACTCTGGCTTTTCTCCGGTTTTGCTGTTCTGTCAGCCCTTGCATTCGTGTCGGCACTCGCTCTCATTCGCAGTGCAAGACAGCCGCAAACGGCACGATGCTGAGAATTATCAGGCGGCCGAAATAACGTAGGCGCAGCGCCGCGCGCCCGCCAGAATATGCTCGGTGCGGTTTACCGAAACATCAGGGCCCAGCACGGCCCTGAACACTTGCAGCTCCGCCCGGCAAAAGCCCTGACACGTGTCGGCGGCAGCACAGATGGGACAGTGGTTTTCGATAAAGAGCCAGGAACCATCCTCTTGCCGCTCCGCATCGGCCATATAACCTTCCGCCGAGCGGATTGCGGCCAGCTGTTCCACCCGCTCGCCCAGCGACAGATCTTTCAGGCGCGCCTGATACTGACGACGGGTCTCCGTCTCCCGATGCGCAATCAGCGTATCCAGCGCATCCTCACCCAAAATGGCGCGAACGGAATGGAGAAGCTGCACCGTCAAATCGGCATGCGTATCGGGGAAGCGCTTATTGCCGACCTCGGTCAGGTCCCAGAATTGCGACGGGCGCCCAACGCCTTGCGACACAGAGTGCGCGGCGACCAGACCTTCTTCCGCCAAGCGCACCAATTGCTGACGAACCGCTTCACCGGTGGTTCCGAGCTGCTCGCCGATTGCAGCCGCCGTCTGTGCGCCGCGCATCTTCAGCGCAAGCATTATACGTTCAGCGGGCGAACGTGCTCCCGAAGCGTCTGTATTTAGAAAGTCATTCCTTGACATATTGCCTGTTTTCGATTTAAAGAAGCATTATCTTGCTAAATTAAGCGAAACGCCCGGTATTATCAAGATAGTTCTATACCAAGGAGTCCAAAATGAGCTTCACCCTGCCTCCGCTCCCCTATGCGACCCACGCTCTCGAAGGCGTCGGCATGGGCACCGAAACGCTTGAACTGCACCATGGCAAGCATCATCAAGCCTATGTTACCGCGCTCAACGGATTTGTTGAAAAGAACGACGCGCTCAAGGGCAAGTCGCTTGAAGAAATCGTTCTCCTCGCCAAGGATAAGGCCGATCTTGCGCCTGTGTTCAACAATGCCGGCCAGCACTGGAACCACAATCTTTTCTGGCAGAACCTTTCAGCGACGGGCGGCCGTCTTCCGGGCGCGCTGGAAAAGAAGATCGTTGAGGATTTCGGCGGCGTCGACCAGTTCAAGGAAGCTTTCAAGGCGGCGGCTGTCGGCCAGTTCGGTTCGGGTTGGGCATGGCTGGTTCTGGCCGATGATGGCAAGCTCAAGGTCACCAAGACGCCGAACGGCTCCAATCCGCTGGCAACCGGCGAAGGCAAGGCGCTATTAGGACTTGATGTCTGGGAGCATAGCTATTATCTCGATTTCCGTAATCGTCGGCCTGACTATGTAACGAATTTCCTCGACAAGCTGGCCAATTACGAATTCGCGGAAGCCACCCTGAAGGCAGCATGACGCGCTGATATTGATTGCGATCAAAGCGTTTTGCCTGCGGGAAATGCAGACTCCACGGAGCTGCATGACTGCGGGCAAAATGCAGCAATGACAAACAACCGACCATCCGTAGGCGCCGTCCTCCCAAGCGGTGCAGGAGCAAGACAGAGACAGTTCCGAAAATGAGCAGCAACTTCAATCAGGAAACCGTCACCGACATCCATCACTGGACCGACACGCTGTTTTCCTTCCGCACGACGCGTGACCCCGGTTTTCGCTTCCAGAGCGGCCAGTTCATCATGATGGGCCTGGAAGTGAACGGCAAGCCGCTCACCCGCGCCTATTCCATCGCCTCGAGCCTTTATGAAGACGGCCTGGAATTCTTCTCGATCAAGGTGCCGAACGGTCCATTGACCTCCAAGCTCCAGCATCTGAAGGTTGGCGACCAGATCATTCTTTCCAAGAAGCCGGTCGGCACGCTGCTCTATGACAATCTGAAGCCCGGTAAAAATCTCTGGCTGCTCTCGACCGGCACCGGCCTCGCGCCGTTCCTGTCGATCATTCGCGATCTGGAAGCCTATGAACGCTTCGAGAAGATCATTCTCGTTCATGGCGTGCGTCAGGTGGCGGAACTCGCCTATACGGATTTCATTTCCAACGAACTGCCGCAAGACGAGTTCCTCGGAGAAATGGTCACGAAGCAGCTCATCTACTATCCGACGGTCACGCGTGAGCCCTACAAGAATCGTGGCCGCCTGACCGACCTTATTCGTTCGGGCCAGCTTTTCACCGATGTCGGCCTGCCCGAATTCAATCATGAGGACGACCGCATGATGCTCTGCGGCAGCCCGGAAATGCTGGCCGAAACGAGGCAGATACTTGAAGAGCGCGGTTTCAAGGAAGGCAGCCAGAGCGAAGCCGGACATTACGTCATCGAAAAGGCTTTCGTGGAGAAATAAGTCCGCCGAACCGAGCTCGGCAATGAACGAAGGGGGGCATCAGCCTCCCTTTTTCTTTGGCTGTATTATCGAGATGTCACTGCCTGCAGGAAAAATGCCTTTACACCCGCGATCATTTCGGTGCGATCCATCATCTCGGGATTGGAGATGATTTCATCGACCGCACCGTGCAGCGCATTGAAAAGAAGTACAGCCGTCAAGCGCGGATTGGCGATGTTCCATGCACCTGCGGCGTTTCCCTCGCTCAACAATGCATCGAGCCGGACGATTGCCGGATTTTCCTGCTTCATGCGCCGCATGGGCGGATGAAAATCATGAAACACCATGTCGTGGAGTTTGTAATTGTCCAGATAGCCGGCAATGCCCGTCTCGGCCCACGCTACCAGCTTTCCGAGCCAGTCATCGGCCGGATATTGGTCGAGCTGACGCTCCAGCCCCTCACAGAAACCATCGATAAATCGCTCCCGTAAAGCGACCAGCATGTCGTCCTTGCTGCGGAAGTGCAGATAGAACGTACCTTTGGCAACATCTGCCAGACGCACGATTTCATCCACGCTTGTCGCTGCGAAACCCTTTTCGAGGAAGAGGGCTTCGGCTGCAGCCATCAGTTCGTCGCGACGTATTTCGGCCGGCTTGGTGCGGGGCTTGGGCTTGATGGCAGTCGGCGGCAAATCAGTCTCCGGAACTTCAGAATGCTGCCAATTTACCCCGGATTGCCGCCCTGTCAAAAGCAAGACTGTTCGGTCGAACGACGCGATCCTCCAGCCAGTGCAGCGCTGCATCGACGTTGGAGAATGTGCCCGCCGGAACACGGAACAGCTTTTCGGCGTCCATGCGGTTTGCCTGTTCATAAACAGATTCCGGCACGATGTTCACCATCCCCAGCACCTGTTCGCGAATGCGCTGCGCATTGTGCTGGAACCATTGCTTGACGTCACGCGCCGAACCTTCGGGATGCACAAGGGCATCCTCATCCAAAAAACGGCGGATCGTGATAAAGGGCTTTTCTTCATCAAGCCAGCGGCTCCAGACATCAAAGAATTCACGCGTCTCCGCCATGGTTGATGCGCCCTTCGACAAGGTGATCATGTAAGGCCAGTTTTCCGTATGGTGAAGCATAACGCTCCCCTCCTGCTCGATATTCATGAAACTCAGCAACAAATGCCGCTTTGAGCCGTGACGACGATCCGGCAACCGGCACGCACACAAGCAGGTGTCCGAACCGTCGCACGACTCATGACTGACTATCAGTCAGTCGATTTGTGGCACGAAAACATGAATAACTCAATCATATTTTAACGGAGGATGTGTTGCGGGAATTTGGAAGAGGTAGACGCCAGATTCCGCCGCAGCCCAACCTCATGCGATAGATTGGGTGTTGCTGCAAAAATCTGGAAATTCAGGATGGATTGTGGGCGATCCCTACCCCGGTCAGCTCAAAATCAAGCCCTATATCGAGGTTTGGCGCGCTATGCGTCGTCCAGCCGATCGAAATCAGGTCAACCCCGCTTGCCGCCACAGCCGCCACCGTTTCCGGTGTGATGCCGCCTGAAGCTTCGGAAATCGCGCGACCATCCATGATCGATACAGCCTCGCGCAATTGATCCGGCGACATATTGTCGAGCAGTACCGCATCAACGCCGACAGCCATGACCTCGTCAAGCTGTTGCAGCGTATCGACTTCGACCTCGATCTTGACCATGTGACCGGCGCCGGCCTTGGCGCGCTCAATAGCCTCGCGCACACCGCCAGCAACCGCGATGTGGTTGTCCTTGATGAGCACCGCATCATAGAGCGCGAAACGGTGGTTCATGCCGCCGCCTGCCCTGACAGCATATTTCTGCAAGGCACGCAGCCCCGGCGTCGTCTTGCGCGTGCAGACGATAGCGGCCTTCGTGCCCTCAACTGCCTTCACCAGATTGGCCGTCGCAGTAGCAATCCCCGATAGGTGGCCGAGGAAATTGAGCGCGGTCCGCTCCCCCGCCAGAATAGAGCGGGACCAACCGGAAACACGGGCGACATCGGCCCCTCTTTCAAGGGACTGACCGTCCCGCGCCAGACGTTCGAAGCTGACATCCGGATCGACCAGACGAAACGCCATTTCGGCCACGTCGAGTCCGGCGATGACACCGGGCTGGCGCAGGTTGAACAGCATGGCGGAGCAGTGATCCTCTGGCACTACCGCATTGCTGGTAATATCGCCAGCAAGCCCCAGATCTTCCAGAAGTGCGGCGCGCACCAGCGGTTCGACGACAAGCGGAGACAGGCGCGGCAGGTTCATCATGCAGTCCTTGTGACGGGGTGAGGTGCAGCGATTTCGCGAGCCAGAGCGAAAGCTGCCGAAAAGGTGAAAAAGCTGCGGGCTGGGGCCGCGCTTTTGCCGGGATAATCGTCACGGGCATGGCTGCCGCGTGACTCGCGCCGTTCATATGCCGCAACCGCAGCGACAAGCGCCACGGCTGCGGCATCATCGGTCTCCGCGAAGGGGAGAAGGGTTGTGATTGCAGAGCGCAAACCTTCTTCATCACGCAGCAGGCCGAAATGACGGGAAACAACGCCCCGCACCCATTGAGGATCGGAACTTTGTGCGAGGCTCACCGGCACGGGATGCCGCACAGCAACCGCATCTTCATCACCAAGCGCGCGAGCGGCGCGCAGTCCCATGACGGCAGCTTCGAGCAGCGAATTGCTGGCAAGCCGGTTCGCTCCATGCAGGCCGGTGCAGGCCGCTTCGCCCACGGCCCAGAGACCCGGCAAGCTGCTGCGCCCATCCGCGTCGGTCTTGATGCCGCCCATGTGATAATGGGTGGCTGGTCTGACCGGGATCAAATCCCTGGAGGGATCGAGGTCATGCTGCTTGCAAAGCGCGTCGATACCCGGAAAACGGATTGCAAAACGCGTGCCCAGAGCCGCGCGCGCATCCAGAAAAACCTTGCGCCCTTGCGCGATCTCACTGCCGATGGCGCGGGCAACCACATCGCGAGGGGCCAATTCGCTACCCGGAATGTCGGCCATGAACCGCTCGCCGCGATCATTGACAAGCGTAGCGCCCTCGCCGCGCACTGCTTCGCTGATCAGCGGCAAACGCGGTGCCGAGACCGCAAGGGCCGTGGGATGAAATTGCACGAACTCCATATCGGCGAGCACAGCGCCGGCGCGGCTTGCCAATGCAGCACCCTGTCCCAGATTGCCAAGCGGCGTGGTTGTTGCGCTATAAAGCCCGCCGATCCCGCCGGTCGCCAGAACCACGGCGCGCGCGGCAACCGGGCCGACATTTTCGAGGCAGGCACCGACGACACGGCCATCCTGTTTGATGAGCCGCAGCGCGCGGGTGTTTTCCATGACGGTGATCGAAGACGTTGCCACAACCTTCGCAGCCAGTGCACGCATGACGCTCGCACCCGTCGCATCGCCATCAACATGCGCAATGCGATGGCGGCTGTGCGCGGCCTCCAGACCGAGCGAAAACGATCCATCGGCCTTGCGGTCGAAACGCACGCCATAAGCTTCCAGCGCCGCGATCACTTCGGCGCCCGCCGCGACGATTTCGGTAGCCACCGCCGCATCGCACAGGCCATCGCCTGCCGCAATCGTATCTGCCAGATGCTGCGCCGCGCTGTCATCCGCGCCGATGCTTGCAGCAATGCCGCCTTGCGCCAGCGCACTTGAACCGGACAGACCAAGACTTCCCGCCGTCACCAGCAGGACTGGCTGCGGAGGCAGCGCCAGCGCCGTCATCAGACCGGCAAGGCCGCTGCCAATGATGAGAACCGGGGCTTGAGCCGTGTTCATATCGCCAGCATCCGCTCGACGGCGCGCTGGGCCGGTTCCATCAGCGCGACGTCGACCAACACTTCATGACGATTGTTTTCCAGCGCATCGCGGATATTGGGGAGCGTGATCCGCTTCATATGCGGACATAGATTGCACGGGCGGATGAACTCGACGTCGGGGTGATCGACGGCGACATTGTCGCTCATCGAGCATTCGGTCAACAGCACGACGCGCTGTGGCTTTTTCTCGCCAACATAGTTGGACATGACCGCCGTGGAACCGGCGAAATCGGCTGCTTCCACCACTTCCGGCGGGCATTCCGGATGCGCCAGAACCATGACGCCCGGATGGCTTTCACGCAATTCGCGGATATCGTCAGGTGTAAAACGCTCATGCACCTCGCAATGGCCATGCCAGGCGAGAATTTCGACGTTGGTTTCACGCGCAACGTTCTGCGCCAGAAATTCATCAGGGATCATCAGCACACGCGGCACGCCCAGCGACTCCACTATCCTTTTGGCATTGCCGGAGGTGCAGCAGATATCTGATGCCGCCTTTACCGCAGCGGACGTGTTGACATAGGTGATGATCGGCACGCCGGGATGCGCCTCGCGCAAAAGCGCCACATCTTCCGGCGTGATGCTGTCGGCCAGTGAACAGCCCGCAGCCATATCGGGGATCAGCACCGTCTTGCCGGGATTGAGCAGCTTGGCTGTCTCGGCCATGAAATGCACGCCTGCGAGCACGATCACATCGGCATCGACCTCCGCTGCCTTTCGCGCCAGCGCGAGGCTGTCGCCGACAATATCGGCCACGCAATGGAAGATTTCCGGCGTCTGGTAATTATGCGCAAGGATGACCGCGTTGCGCTTTTTCTTCAGTTCAAGGATAGCCGCCACGTCTTCCTCGAAGCCCAGCCACTCCGCCTTTGGCAGCACCTTGGCCACGCGGTCATAAAGTTGCGAGACGGAAACATGATCATGCACATGAACATTCATGGGGTTGGGCCTCCCGAGCGCAGCCACATATACTCACTATGAGTATTTCATGTACGCGAACTTATACTCGATTCGAGTATATTGTCAATCGCGGGAAATTGGCAGCTTGGCTCCGGCCAGATGGCGCTCGGAAAGGGCGCGTTCCTCGACAATCGAGTAGCGGAAACGGAATAATTTCGCCGGGCGACCGCCGGTTTCGCTGTGGCTTTCGCCGGTCTCTTCGACCAGATCCTGCTGTTCGATCAGGCGGCGGAAATTCTGCTTGTGCAGGCGCAGACCCGCCAGCGCTTCGACCGTGCGCTGCAATTGCAGGAGGGTGAAACTCTCCGGCATCAGCTCAAACACTACCGGGCGGTATTTGATCTTGGCGCGCAGCCGCGCAATCGCCGTGGCAAGGATGCGACGATGATCGGCGAACATGGAACGACCGTTCTCGTCTTCCTGCATGCCAGCTTCTGCAACCAGGCCCGCCTCGTAAAGAAGCTCGTAACGCTGAAGCACAAGGTCTTCATTCCAGCGCCCGCTCCAATCTCCGCTCTCAAAGCCGAAGGTGAAGGCGATCCGCCGCATGCGCTGCGCCGTCAGTTCCGGCGTGTCGGCGCGGTAGGCCCAAACGAGCAGGGCGTTATTGAGGTGCTCCATGATGGGCGGTTCGCCCTGTCGGTGATCCTCCCACGGCAGATAATCATACCAGCCGCGCCATCCCGCTTGCCCCGCAGCCGCATCGCTTTCGCGTACCAGACCCAGATAGCTGATCGAGATAATGCGCTCGCCCTGCGCATGGCGGTCACGGTCGGCAAAGGTGTAGAGCTGCTCCAGATAGCCGACCGGATGGGCGGTTTCCGACTGCACCCAGGCGCGCAGGCCCGATTGCAGCGAACGATGCTCGCTTTCGAACGGGCCGGATGGCAAAGCCTGCCCTCCCCGCACGGTCATGACGCGCGGCTGTTCGCCGGTAACGGCTGCCAGCACAGCTATCAATTCGGTATGGGCAATATCGTCAGTCACGGCAACTCCGGAAAACATTCCCGACATTGAACGCGATTGACGAATAATTACAAGGCGCTACCGCCATACGGCACAGGTTTTAAGCATTTCCAGCAAAAGTGCGAAGCGGTTTTGCGTAGGATAATGCGAAAAGCAAAGAGAGGTCACACTTTTGGTTTCGCGCCAAAAACATGCTCCGGCCCCGGAAATGTGCGCGCCCGCACCTCTTCAGCATAGGCTTTCGCCGCATCGGACACCTGCGGTGCCAAATGCGCAAAACGTTTCACGAAGCGCGGCGTGAAATCCTGAAACAGCCCCAGCATGTCGTCGGAGACCAGTATCTGCCCGTCGCAGGCAGCAGACGCCCCGATCCCGACTGTCGGGATGGCAAGCGATGCAGTGATCTCACGCGCCAGCGGTTCCACCGTGCCTTCGATCACCAGCGCAAAGGCACCGGCATCGGCAATGGCCTGCGCATCGCGGCGAATGCGCTCAGCCTCTTCATCGCCACGCCCAAGCGAGCGAAAACCGCCAACCGTATTGACCTGTTGCGGCATGAGCCCGACATGACCGAACACGGGTATGCCGCGCTTTGCGAGGAATGCGACCGTTTCGGCCATTTCCTCGCCGCCCTCAAGTTTGACGCCGTCACAGCCGGTATCTTGCATCACACGAGCGGCATTGCGGAACGCCTGTTCCTTCGATTCCTGATAGGAACCGAACGGCATATCGACGATAACGCAGGCGTTCTCGACGCCGCGCATCACCGCCTGCCCATGGGCGATCATCATATCGAGCGTCACGGCAAGTGTGGAATCCATGCCGTAGAGCACCATGCCGAGCGAGTCTCCCACCAGCAGCAGGTCGCAATGCGGATCGAGCAGCCGCGCAATCGGCGTCGTATAGGCGGTGAGACTGACAATGGGGCGTTCGCCCTTGAGGGCTGAAATGGCCTTTGGCGTCAGCCGCTTCTGTTTGACCGGTGCGCTCATCTCACGCCGCCCGTTCCTGTGCGACATGTGCAATGACACGATTGTCGAGAAGCCGCGTGGTGCCGAACCGCACGAACAGCGCAAGCAGCACCGGACGCCCCTGCACCGCCGTCAGGCGTTCCAGCGTTTCGGGATCGCGCAGCGCCACCACTTCCGGCGTTGCCAGCGGTTCAGTGGCGATAAATGCACGAATTGCCGCTTCCAGCGCATCGGGATCGTCCACACCGGAGCGATAAAGCCGCTCAGCCTCATCCAGCGCCTTCGGAACGATGATGGCAGCGGCGCGCTGTTCCGGCGTCAGATAGACATTGCGCGACGAACAGGCGAGGCCGTCATCCTCGCGCACCGTTTCGACCCCAACGATGCGCACCGGAATGGCCATATCGTCCACCATGCGGCGGATGATAACGAGTTGCTGAAAATCCTTTTCGCCGAAATAGGCGGCATCGGGGCCAACGATATTGAAGAGCTTGCTCACTACGGTCGCAACACCGGCAAAATGGCCGGGACGCGCCTCGCCTTCCATCTGGTTGCCAAGCGCGGGCACATCCACCACCGTTTGCATCGGGCGCGGATACATGTCGCTGACCGCTGGCGCGAACAGGTAATCGACCTCTGCGCCGCGCAGCAGAGCCGCATCGCGCTCCAGATCGCGCGGATATTTGTCGAGGTCTTCATTCGCGCCGAATTGCAGCGGATTAACGAAGATCGACACGACCGTCACGTCATTGTCGGCACGCGACCGATGAACCAGTTCCAGATGGCCTTTATGGAGATAGCCCATGGTCGGCACGAAGGCGATGCGTTTTCCGGCCCTTCTTGCGGGCGTCAAAGCCTGACGCAATTCCTCAATGGTGCGGATGATCTGCATGAGGTCCTCCTCGCGGCCCGAATTTTCTGGCCGCGAGTCCTACAGCGTCAGCTGAAATATGACAACCGTCAAGGCAAACGCCTTCCGGTCGCTTACTGCGTCGGGATCGTCACGGCACCAACGGTGTTGCCGACAGCACGACCGAAACGATCAATCTGTTCGTCGTAGGTCTTGCGTGTGTTCGGATCGAATACGGCGATCGGCGCCGTAACGACCAGCGAGGCTGCCGTGCCGACACCCTGTGCCGTACCGATTGCCACCGCACCCAGACGGTCACCGAGGCCGACCTGCGAATCCGTGATGGTCTGGCCTGCAACAAGGCGTTTGCCGATCAGTTGCACGACTTCCGGGCTTGCGGCAAACTTGCCATGGTTGAGACGATCTCCCGCCTTCAGCTGCGTCAGGTCGATAACGGTAATGCCTGCTTTTTCCAGCTCGGAACGGTACGGCTCAACCGACGGGTCGATCTGGCCGAGACGGTCAATATTGCCGGAAATACGCCGTGACAATGCCAGCGCCTTGTCATCGCGAGAGGTGAACAATGTAAAGCGCGGATGCTCCTTGCCCATGGCAAGAAACTGCTTCGAAAACACATCGACGTCGAGGTCAGGCGATGCCAGAATGACGTCCGTTACCTTCGCATTCACGCGGCCATCGCGGATCGCCATCTGCCGCAGAGCTTCCACCGTCAGCCAGCTCCCCATCGAGTGGGCCATGACGGTGATATCCTTGACCTCGGGCTCACGCGCAATGGCGCGCAGAATCTGCTCCAGCGCATCGCGGGAATAATTTGTGCTTTCCTTGTCGTAATTATAGTCGAACACGCTGGCGCGCGACGGCCAGGTGAAGATCACCGGTGCGACATCGGCACCGGAATCATGCACGATCTGGGCAAAGCGATAGACGGAATCCTCAAACGTATTGTTGAAGCCGTGCACGAAAACCATCACGCGGCGGCTCTTGGTCAGATGAGGACGAACCCAGCCCGCCATTTCCACATCGGTCTTGAGCGGTGTCACGCTGACGGTGGTGAAATCTGTCTGCGGATTGGGCGGCAGCTTTTTCGGCCACTGCACTTCACCCGCCTTGCGGTTCTTTTCCGGCGGAATCGACACGACGATCTCGTTCAGCGACACAAGCTTGTCGCGCTCGCCGGAGAAAAGTATGCCCGGATTATCGGACGGGCGACGTGTGGTGGCAACGACAAGGTTGACCTTGGTTGTACCGGGAGAAGCGACATCGCCAATAGGGACCAGCACACCTTCAGGCCGACTGGCACAACCGGCGAGCAGAGATATCAGAACAAGCAACGCAGGGGCAGTCCGAGAAACAATGCGCCGCAAAACCAAACTCCCTCAACGCTACGCCAGCAGGCCTCTTACACCGGAATCTTGAAGGTTAATATATTCTTTACGTGAAACTTTCTGCCAAGCCCCCAATTATCCACCATTGTCGGAACGCGGGGCGATTGCGGCTTATGGGTTACACACTGTTCAACACGTGATACTTTCCTCTTGGTCAGCACAGTCCGATATATCCGCCAACAGCAACTCCGCTTCCAAAGGAGGCACATTATGGCATTGGAACTGACAGGGCTGCACCATCTGACAGCCATTACCGCCGACGCGCCCGGCAACCGGCGCTTCTATACCGACACGCTTGGGCTGAGGCTGGTCAAAAAGACCGTCAATCAGGACGATACGAGCGCGTATCACCTCTTTTATGCGGATGGGCTGGCCTCGCCCGGCACCGACATAACGTTTTTCGACTGGCCGGTGCAGCGTGAACAGCGTGGCACGAACAGCGTCGCCCGGACGGGCCTGCGCGTCAACGGCGTCGAGAGTCTGGAATGGTGGAGCAAGCACCTGAACGATAAAGGAATCCAGGCAGGCGATATTTTCGAAGTTGCGGGACGGGCCGTTTTAGACTTCGAGGACCCGGAAGGCCAGCGCCTGCGTCTGACCGATGATGGCGGCGCAGGCGAAGCACATAGCTGGGACAGGAGCCCTGTTCCCGCAGAACGACAGATCCGCGGGCTCGGACCGATCACGCTCAGCGTCCCCGAACTGGCCCCGACCAAGATTGTTCTGGAAAAGGTCATGAACATGCGCCAGACCAGCGACTATGTTTCACCCGATGGTGAAGGACATGTCCATGTCTTCTCCATGGGTCCGGGCGGTGCCGCAGCCGAACTGCATGTCGCGGTGCAGCCGAACCTGCCAACCGCATGGCAGGGTGCAGGTGCGGTTCACCACGTCGCATTCCGCACACCCGATCAGGAAAGCATGCAGGAATGGGTGGATCGTCTGCGGTCCGTGCGCATGCCATCAAGCGGCGAAGTCGAACGCTACTATTTCCGCTCGCTCTATTTCCGTGAGCCGAATGGCATCCTGTTCGAGATCGCGACCGACGGTCCCGGCTTCGCGGTTGACGAACCGCTCGAAAGTCTCGGCGAAAGCCTGTCGCTTCCGCCTTTCCTTGAAGGAAAACGCGAAGCCATCGAGCGAAATCTGAAACCGCTTGATTGATGGAGTAAAAGGGCTGCGGATTTTTCCGCAGCCCTTGTTGTTTATATCCTGTCCCGAAGCCAGTCGCCTGCGATGCGAATGTCGTCATCTACGAGAGCATGGCCGGCTTCAACCGTGCTTACCGTGAGCGCCGCTCCGTCGTCTCGCAGAACTTTTTCCAGCGTTCCGCTCCCATCCCCAAAGGGATCGGAAGCGCCATTCATCAGAAGCACCGAAGCGTCCGACAAATCCGCTCCTTCGGGCTGCTCTTCGAGAACCTCCTGCCCGCGCAGAAGGATGGCCGTGCGAACCACATGCGGGTGGAGGCGCATGAAGGCCGCCAGCAGATTGGCGCCATTGGAATTCCCGATGAAGGCCGTCCGGTTCAGGTCGATGCCATAGGCAGCTACGGCACCTTCCACGAAAGCCTTGAATGCCTCGGCTTCGAACCGGATATCGGCCTGATCGAACCGTTTCAGGTCGAAGCGGCGGAACCAGCGCTGGATACCCTCTTCCGTGCTGCGTCCACGCACGCCCAGAAGGGTCGCTCTCGGCGCGGCCTTGCGGGCAAAAGGCATCAGGTCGTTCTCGTTTCCGCCAGTGCCGTGCAGCAGCACCAGCGTACTGCCGTCTGGATTTTCGGGCTGGTGGATCCGGTGAATGAAAGGCAGGTCGCGATAGATGACGCGCTCTTCGCCCGGCAGAGCGAATTGCGGCATTCGCGCCCGGACAGCATCAGCCTTTTCCTCATTGCCCGGCGGCACGAACAGCAACTGGCCCAGCTTTTCAATCGGCTCATCTATTGTGAAGCCCGGCGCATCGGTTGCGAACTCAAACAATGTTCCGGCCGGCTCACGTACATAGAGCGATGTGAAATATTTGCGGTCGTGCACATTGACGGCGCTGGAGTTGAGCTTTGAAAGCTCTTTCTCCGCCCGTTCCACGTCACCCGTATCAGCCGCCCGGAACGCAACATGGTCGGCAATGCCGGTACCCGGAATGCCCGGCCAGAAGCCGCCTGCATCGCGCACGTCGATGGCATCGCCGGAACCGGAGAGAAGACGCTCTATCGTGCCTTCTTTCGCCGAAGATCTGAAACCGAAATAGCGTTCGATAAAGCCCACGGTCTGTTCCGGTGTTTCGGACAGAACAGTCGCAGCACGCAGACGCCTGACCGCGAAAGCTGCTGGAATGCCTTCGCTTTCCCACGCATCGTTGGCGGCGAGATCGCAGCCGACCAGCTTGACGATTACGCCGTCGGGGTCGCGCAGGCGCAGGACAGGTTCACCGAATTCCTGCACCGGCCCTTCGGACGGCACATGATAGCGCAAGGCACGCTCGAGCCAGAAACCAATAGCGGCACGATCGATGGCCAGCGCGATTTCGCTGACCTGCCCATGGCCGACGCGCCCCTTGGAGCCGTCCTCCCACACCAGAAAAGTGAGAAGCGATCCGGGTGTGCCAGTGCGATCTCCGTAGAACAGGTGGAGTTGCTCGGCATCCTCGAATCCACCGGTCCGCTTGACGATGCGCAGGCCCAGAAAGCCAACGTAGAAATCGACATTCGCCTGCACTTTTCTGGTGATGAGGGTGACGTGGTGGATGCCGCTTGTCATGGGCGCTTCTCCCCGATTTCAGAATTCAAGCCAGAAATAGAGTAGATGCGGAGACTTGCCTATGGGCTTGCGCGGCTACGCAGTGTCAACGCATCGGACGCAAATCAAACAAATGTGGAGATTAAAAAGAAAAAGGCCGCGCGGGAGGAGGATGCGCGGCCTGATCTTGAATACGGCTTGGGAGGAGGAGTGCCGTATTCCTTATCGAGTTCTGGGAGGAGGAGTGAACTCGATGAAGAGATATTTACCCGGCCCCTCTCCCCGCGGCAACGACCATTAATGCATATCAGTTATGCAAAGACGCGGGCGCTCAAGAAAAAGGCAGATTCAGCGCCAACAAAAAAGCCCGGTTTCCGGGCGTTTAGGAATTTTTCTGCGGGATCAGGTTCTTACAGAAGGTGAGCAATCAGAGGAGCGGCCAGCACATTCACCAATCCAACGAGCACCATGACCAGCCCGGCAATCGACCCCTCCTCCCTGCCGATCTGGTGAGCCTTGGCGACTCCAGCACCATGGGCGCCCATGCCGAAGAGAGCGCCGCGAGCCAGCGCGGAGCGGATCGGCAGCCAGTTGAGCATGACTTCGCCAAGGGCTGCACCGAATACGCCAGTCAGCACTACGAAGATTGCTGTCAGGTCCGGTGTGCCGCCAATGTCGCCGGAGACAGTCATCGCAAAGGGCGTGCTCATCGAGCGAGGCATAAGGCTCAGGCTGATTGCCTCATTAAGTCCCAGCAGATGCGCCAGCCCCCAGGCCGATGCCATGGCAGAGGAACTTCCGACGACCACGCCTGCCAGAAGAACCGGCCAATAGCGGCGGATCGTGGCACGCTGTTGATAGATCGGGATTGCAAAGGCAACGGTAGCAGGCCCAAGAAGCGCGACCAGCCAATGGGTCGCGCTGAAATAGCCGCGGTAATTTTGATTAAGACCGATGACAAGCGCCATCAGCAACAGGGGCGTGACAGCGAGCGGCGTCAACCACCACAGGGGAAAGCGGCGATAGACACGCTTGGCGGCAAGATAAAGCAGGATCGTTGCGGCAGACCAGAAAAGTGTCGCGACAAGCGGGTTACTTAGCGACATAACGCAGGCTCCAGCGGTAGCAGAGATCGACCGTCAATGCGGTGACACTCATGACTGTCAACGTGCCTAGCAATATTACGGCCATGATCTTGAGACCGAGCAGACCGAGCAACTCCTGATGCTCAAGAACTGCGAGCACTGCGGGAACAAAGAAGAGCAGCATTTCCGCCAGAAACCATTCTGCTCCGCGCTTCATGCTGAACAGGCTGACGCGTCCGCTCAAAAGCAGCGCCAACACCAGCGCCATACCCACAATGCCGCCCGGAAGCGGCAGGCCGATTATACGAACGAAGAACTCGCCTGCCAGCCAGAAACCAACCAGCGTCGCAATTTGCATCATACGGCTGTGATGCAGTGCGTAACGAAACCGGATCAGGAGGCTGTGGGCTTTCATGTGCTTTCCAATAGGAACCGAGGCATTTTCGTCAATGAATATAGGCGCTCTGCCGATATTCTAGAAATGAATTGATTTCATTGCAGCTATTCCTTAATGGAATGGCTCATGAATTTGCGCAGCTTTCAGGCTTTTGTCGAAGTGGTGCGGCAAGGCGGCTTTTCCGCCGCTGCCAAAACCATCAACGCGACTCAATCGACAGTCAGCAAGGCGGTCAGGCAGCTTGAAGATGAATTGGGCCTGACCCTGCTGGATCGTGAAATTTCGCCTTCCCGGCTTACCGCGGCGGGCGAGATCGTCTTCCGTCGCGCACTTGCCATGCTGGCGGAAAAGGACGACATGTTGGCCGAGCTGGATGAGCTGCGCGGCTTCAAGCGCGGCCTCCTGAAACTCGGTCTGCCGCCAATCGGGTCCAGCGTGCTTTTCGCCCCCGTTTTTGCAGCCTATACCAAGCTTTATCCGCAGATCGACATTCAGCTGGTCGAGCACGGCAGCAAGAGGCTGGAGGAATTGCTGCTTGCGGGCGATGTGGAACTGGCAGCTTCGCTGCTGCCGGTCGCAGACAGTTTCGAATGGCAGGATGTGCGATGCGAACCGGTTGTTGCGCTGCTCCCGGCCAGCCACGCGGTGGCGCAGGGCGATGGTGTTTCCCTGCAAGATATTGCCGGCTTGCCGTTCATTCTTTTTGAAAGCGGTTTTGCCCTCAACCATATCATCCTCGATGCTTGTCGTTCCCATGGGTTCTCTCCCAACGTGGCGGTCCGCTCCAGTCAGATTGATTTCATCGTGGAGCTTGTTGCGGCAGGCATGGGCATCGGCTTTTTGCCAAAAATGATCGCCGAGCAGCGTCAACATCCCGGCGTACGCATTCACAAGATCAAGGGGGCCGATGTGAGCTGGCATCTGGCACTGATCTGGCGGAAAGGCGCATTCCTGTCTCACGCCGCGCGCGCATGGCTTGAGCTGAGCAAGGCCGGAACCAGCACCGCATCGTCTTGAAACCCGCGCCCCATCGCCTATTTCAAGCAGATAACCCGACTGATAAGCGTCTTTTGGCGCTGCTTCAGCCACAGGCCCATATTGAGAACATTGAAACCGCTGACGGATTTCTGCTCTGCGCTTCATCACAAGGAGGCTATGATGGAAGGACAGGTTATATTCTACAAGGACGACAGGATTCTCTACCGGCACCATATCGACGTGCAGGAAGATGATTATTCAAAAGGCGTCAACGACGCGCTCATCGCTTTCCAGCGCAACTACGCAGGTTTCGATCTCGCGAGCGACAACATTCACATCCGTTTCAAGAAGCCCGGCGACGTGTAGGTTTTGGGAATTTTCTGCGGATCGCTCAGGGCCGCGTTCCGATGGGACAACGGCCCTGACAGGATTCACGCAAAAGCGGCTTCGCGAGCGACGCGATGAATATCCGCGCGGGAAAGACCCAGGTCGGAAAGCTCGCGATCGGTGCAGCCGCTAAGTTCCCGGACATTTTCGCGATATTGCATCCAGCGATGGAGGTGGGTACGAAGATTCATTGAGGTATCCCCTTTTTGTTATCTTCCTCCCGTTTGTGAGCTTCCGCCTTCCCGTGCCGTTTGAGAAGTGCATTTCCTGCATGGCTGCCGTGATCGCAGCGAAATTCGAGCATTTTTACCGGATTTCAATTTCCCTCTTAAATCGGCTCCAAATATCGTATTCATTATGCAATTCTGGTTTACATATGCCCGCTATTTCACAAAAGGCAGCGGTTCATTCTAGTTCAAGTTGGAGTGCATGAAAAAGACCTTGATCATCGTCGGCAACGCGCCTTTGCCGCGCGATCTTTCTGCGGAAGTGGATTCAGCGGATTTTGTCGTCCGTTTCAATGAACCCAAACAATCCATCGGCATGAGTGGTACCCGGACCGATCTTCTGATGCTGGCAACCTCAAGCAAGCCCATGCAGCGGCGACTGCGCGATCCGGGGTTCGTACAGACACCGACTTTCAAGGCGGCCAAGGAAGTGATGCTCGCATATCATCCAAGCATCATCCGCAAATATCACCCTCGACCGAATTTCCTTTCCCGCCTCAAGGGACGGCGCGGCGACTGGACCCTGCAAACCATCGAGGTTGTCGGTTCAGCCGGCAAGGAAATCCGGATCATGCCGCCCCAATTCTATCTGGCCGGTTGCAAAGAGCTGGGTGTAACCGAAGAGAACATACGCAAAGTCTTTCCAAGTACTGGTTTTTTTGGCATCTGGTACATGCTCGAAAAGTGTCCACAGGAAAGCTGGGACGTGAAAATCTGCGGCTTCACCTGGGAAGGATGGAAACGCCACGCCTGGGGAGATGAGCGCAGTTGGGTTGAACAGAAGGTCAAGTCCGGGCGTATCAGCCTTATTCAGTGACCCTGCACATTCTATAATTTTCGGCAGAAGGCGTGGGAACGATCACAAGGCAATCGCTTAAAGGAGCATGTGAATGAGTGAACCGTTACGCATTTTCATCGGGTGGGATTCTCGCGAGCCCATCGCCTACGACGTCGCCAGAGCATCGGCGTTGAAACATTCTTCTATTCCGTTGGAAATCGTGCCGATCAAGCTGCAGGATCTTGTGGAACAAGGAGCCTATACGCGAGAAGTCGACCCGCTGGCGTCGACGGAGTTTACCTATTCGCGGTTTTTTACGCCATGGCTTGCGGGCTACAAGGGCTGGGCACTTTTCTGCGATTGCGACTTCCTTTTTCTGGGTGATATTGCTGGCCTTCAATCTTATAACGATCCCTCAAAGGCCGTTTATTGCGTTCAGCACGATTATCAGCCCAAAGACAGTGTGAAGATGGACGGCAAGGTGCAGACCAGCTATCCGCGCAAGAACTGGTCTTCCTGCATGCTGTTCAACTGCGAGCACCCTTCGACGCGCAAGCTGACGCCCGAATTGGTCAATCGCGAAAGCGGGGCGTATCTGCATCGTATGCAGTGGGCTGCCGATGACGAAATCGGTGCGTTGCCGACGGATTATAACTGGCTTGAAGGCTGGAACGAGAAGCCGGAAACCGGACTGCCGAAAGTCGTGCATTACACGCGCGGCGGGCCGTGGTTCAAGGACTGGCAGAATGTCGACTACGCCGATTTGTGGCGGGCGGAAGCCGATCGCGTCCAGCCGGGCTGGAAGCCTGTCTGATCGGCAAAATATCTGGAGCTTTTCCATGCGTTCCAAGGTAGATAGGGACCATGACCGAAACGCGTCCTGACATTACCGCGAGTGACGGCCCACAAAGGGCCGTCAAAGCTTTCATCATCCATCTGGAGCGAGCCACCGACCGGCAGCCGCAAGTCGAAGAGCTGGTGCGAAAGCTGCCTGTCGAGACGGAAGTGGTAAACGCCGTCGATGGGCGCACGCTCGACAACCAAACAATCAGCCGCGTTTATCGAAGATCGGTGCATAGACCGCGCTATCCATTTCAACTTTCTACCAACGAGATTGCCTGCTTTCTTTCGCACCGGAAAGCCTGGCAGGAAATCATCGATCAGCGGTTGGACGCAGGCCTGGTGCTGGAAGATGATGTGGAACTGACGCCGGATTTTGCCGCAGCCTATTCCGCTGCCTGCCAGATTCTAAAAGCTGACAGTTTTATCCGTTTTCCCTTTCGCGAGCGAGAAAGCGGTCGGGTGGTGTTAACCACAGAGGGCGTTCGTGTGATTGAGCCCGTGCCGGTCGGCCTTGGCATGGTGGCCCAGCTTGTCGGGCGAGAAGCCGCGCAACGATTGCTGTCAGCAACCGAAATTTTCGACCGCCCCGTCGACACCACTGCGCAAATGAACTGGATCACCGGGCTGAAACCGCTGTCTGTCCTCCCGGGGGGCGTAAAAGAAATTTCGGTGCGTCTGGGTGGCAGCACGATCCAGAAATCGCGTTCCCTGCCAGATAAGCTGAAGCGTGAAATCTTGCGTCCGCTTTATCGCTGGAAGATAAAATCGCGCTCGCGTGCAGCTGTTTGAGGATTCCGTGCCTGTTCCGATCCTTCTTTATCATCAGATTGACGTCCCGCCGAAACATCGCGCGCCCTATCGCAGCATGACCGTTCATCCAGATCGTTTTCGCCAGCAAATGGCCTGGCTGAAAAGACTGGGCTATCGTGGCCTGTCAGTACGTGATGCAATCCCTTACCTCTACGGCGGAAAACAGGGGAAAGTCGCCGTCATCACTTTTGACGATGGTTTCGAGAATGTTTTTCGCAATGCTCTGCCTGTTCTGCAGGATTTTGGCTTTACGGCAACGAACTATTTCGTCGCCAATCAGATCGGCGGCTTCAATCTCTGGGACCAGAAAATTGGTGTTAAGCCCGCCAACTGCATGAGCGTCGCCGAAATGCGCGAATGGGCACAGCTTGGGCATGAAGTTGGCTCGCATACGCTCGATCATATCTTCCTGCCAGATGCGAGCGAAAAGGATGCCATTGCGCAGATTCAGCAATCGCGAACAAAGATCGAAGACCTGCTCGGCAGCGAAGTCACATCTTTCGCCTATCCCTACGGTGGAGAAAACGCAGCAATACGCAAGATCGTCGAAGCGGCAGGCTATAAAAACGCAACGACCACCGAAAAACGTCGCGCGAGACCAACGGACGATCCGTTTGGCATTCCGCGCCTTACGATCCGGCGCAACGATATATTGCTGCAGTTCCTGCGGAAGACCTTTACGCGCTAACTTGGCATTTCGGCCCCGCCCCTGGCCTTATGTCTCGCAAATCGGCCATGAAGCCGCGTTCGACGAGACTGGCTGGGCCTGTATATTGCAACGAGCCTTCATAAACCAGTGACAGGTCATCCGAAAAACGCTCGTTTTCAACAATCGCTCTGTAATGTTCTGCCCCGCCCGCATGGCTCTTTTCCGATGCAATTCGCTTGAACTCGCCAACTGAAAGCGACGAAAAGCGATAATGGAGAAGAGCGCCGGTCGCCGGAAGAAAATTCCGGAAACACGGTCCCGGTCCATGAATGCTGCCTCGGCGATAATCTGTCTTCTTGTCGACCCAAATCAGCGGGAACTTTGAAAGCCGCATGCTGCGCCCGAACAGGCGCAAGCGCGGTCCGCCGCGCACAGCTACCCCGAATTTTTCCGGTGTCGCCGTATAGCCGTCACCATCGAAATAGGATGACACCTCGAACGGATATTTGGTTCCGTCATCGACAAACACCCCGTCCCGCAGCAAACCGCCGGGATACATATCAATCATCGGCGCCAGACATCGGCGAATTCCATTCTGCTCCAGTTCCTCGATAAACGAGCGGATATTCCGCTGCTCCATTCTCGGAAAGACCAAGAACTCGTCCGCATCGACAGACAGGTACCAACGGCCGCGCCCATAAAGGTTAAACAGGGCATCCCGCCAGGCACGTCCGCGGTCGGCTTGTGCATAGCGTACATTGGACGTAAACAAATCCACATCGGGCGCGCCGGACAATATTTCGGTCGTACCATCGTCTGACCGGTCGTCCACGACAATGAACCGCGTGACGCCAATCTCGCGATAATAACGCAAAAAGGATTTGATGAAGGGTACTGCATTACGCACCACGCACACGAGCGGAAGATCATCGGCTTGCAAAGCCTGAAAGCTTCCAGCTGTGGCGATCAGATTTGCCCTGTTTTTTCGATTTGGAACCGAAAGCTGCACATGACGCCATCGCAATCGCAAATGTCGCATTGGTGAAGCGCCCCAATACGAGTTCCAATCGCCGGTACTTAAGGCTGGATAGTTCATCGTCGAGCGCATTGAATTCATGCAGATGCCGCGTTTGTGTTGAATGCCGGAAACAGCGGGCGATCTTTGGCCGCTTATTCAGGCAACTCTATGTCGAAGCCGATCACTCTACGCGATATCCCGATATGATCCGTGATGAAAATTGGTTGTCGTTATTGCCAGTAGCGAGCCTATTTTCTTGATTTTAATCAATGCTGCTTCACGAAAACGTGGCAAATTGCCCTCCGATGCGCCATGGACTGCAAGTGCCAAAAGCGCTAGTTAGGGCACAGACTAAGGAGCGCATTATGGACTATCGCCGTTTTTTCGAAGAAGCGATCGACCAGTTGCACGCCGAGAAGCGTTACCGCGTTTTTGCAGATCTTGAACGTATTGTCGGACGTTTCCCCCGAGCTATCTGGCGCAACAATGGCACTGCCCGTGAGATCACCGTGTGGTGTTCCAATGACTATCTTGGCATGGGACACCATGCCGATGTCATCAAGGCTATGTGCGACACAGCCGGCAATGCGGGCTCGGGTTCCGGCGGTACGCGCAATATTTCCGGCAACAACCATCCGCTGGTGGAGCTTGAAAACGAACTGGCCGATTTGCACGGCAAGGAAGCTGGTCTCGTCTTCACATCGGGCTTTGTTTCCAATGAAGCTTCGATTTCGACGATTGCCCGACTGCTGCCGAACTGTCTTCTTCTTTCCGACGAGTTGAACCATGCTTCGATGATCGAAGGCGTGCGTCGTTCGGGAGCGGAAAAGAAGATTTTCCGTCACAACGACGTCGAGCATCTGGAACAGCTTTTGAAGGCTGCCGATCCTGCACGCGCGAAGCTGATCGTGTTCGAATCCGTCTATTCGATGGACGGCGATATCGCGCCGATAGAGAAGATTGCCGATCTGGCCGATAAATATAATGCCATGACCTATATCGATGAAGTTCATGCGGTCGGCATGTATGGCGCGCGCGGCGGAGGCATTACCGAGCGTGACGGTCTTGCACATCGGATCGATATTATCGAAGGCACGCTTGCAAAGGCCTTTGGCGCTCTCGGCGGTTATATTACCGGCTCGCGTGCAATAGTCGATGCGGTGCGTTCCTATGCACCGGGTTTCATCTTCACCACCTCTCTGCCTCCGGCAGTCGCTGCTGCTGCAACGGCTGCGATCCAGCATCTGAAAACTTCGCAGGCGGAGCGTGACGGTCAGCAGCGTCAGGCCCAGCGCGCCAAGGATGTGCTTTCCGCAGCCGGGCTGCCCGTCATGCCATCGGAAACCCATATCGTGCCCATTCTGGTCGGCGATCCCGAGCTTTGCAAAAAGGCGAGCGACCGTCTGCTTGAAGTGCACGGCATCTATATCCAGCCGATCAACTATCCGACCGTCCCGCGGGGCACCGAAAGGCTGCGCATCACGCCGTCGCCTCTGCATGACGATGCCTTGATTGACGGGCTCAAGGATGCCTTGCTGGAAGTGTGGAACGCCCTCGGCATCCCTTACGCCAAACCCACTGTTTCGCAGCAACCAGCCCGTTCCGAGCGGACCATTCCGCTCATGGTTTCCAAAGCCGGCGGCTGAGAAACAGGATCATTCGAACAAAAGGCCGGTTCAACCGGCCTTTTTGCTGCCTCAGAAGACGAGCTTTGCCGCCAGAGCCGCAAGATAAAGCCCAGCTCCGAACCATAAATGCATCACGACACTCCAGCCTCTGGCAACCCATGGCTGCGGCGTCTTTCGCGCGGCGATCCCCGCGCCCATCGCCGGCTGCATGATGAAAAACGGGGCGGCGACGGTCAGCAATCCGAAGGCAAGTGCTGGCAGGAACTGCGGCGACTGCATCCACTCAACCCCACTAACGGCAACCAGAATAGCTGCAAACAGCACACCGATCACATAATGAAGGCCCCAGCCGAGAAGCTTCTCTGCGTGAAGTGGTGCGCTGGCAATGATGCGTTCATGCACGAAGCGCCCCTGCAGCATATGGCCGAACCAGCGCCCCACCAGCCCATAATCCAGGCTCGCAAGACCGAATAGCCGTTCTCTCGTCATTGCCCATATATCGGTTACGAGTGTCGCTCCCACCCCGATGAAAACGATCTGAAAAACAAGCATTTACCTTTCCTTTCCACTTGCGCGGATCATTGAAAAGGCGGACCATACAAGTTAAAGTCGACTTGAGGTCAATATGAAAGACATGGATATTGCAGAGGTTGCGAAAGTCACGGGCATTCCCGCCTCAACCCTGCGCTATTATGAAGAAAGGGGACTGATTGCGTCGCACAGCCGGCGGGGTTTGCGTCGCGTTTTTGATCCCGGCGTCGTAACCAAGCTGTCCCTGATCGCTCTCGGACAGGCGGCTGGTTTTTCGCTCGATGATATTGCGGGCATGTTCGGGCCAGACGGCCAGGTTTCTATAAGCCGTGAAACCCTGTCAGCGAAAGCGGATGATCTCGACCGTACGATAACGCATCTGGCAGCACTGCGAGACGGGTTGCGTCACGCAGCGACCTGTCCCGCTAAAAGCCATATGGAGTGCCCGACCTTCCAGCGTTTGATGAAGGTTGCAGCAAGCCGGAGTCCCCGTCCCCATTCAGCAGGGAAGCGATAAGCTCAAAGCTGCTCGATCCAGCGTACCAACCGCGATGCGGCTTCATCCACCTGCTGTGGATCGCGGCAGAAACAAAGGCGGAAGAAGCCCTCGCCGCCAAGGCCGAATGCGCCGCCCGGCGCCAGGCCCACCTCGGCATTGTCCACCATATCAATAGCTGCCTTGACGGAATCCCCGACCCCATCCACGCCGAAGAAAAGATAAAATGCTCCCTGTGGCGGGGTCAGGCGAACTTTTCCCGTAGACAATAGCGAAGCACACAAGCGATCACGTGTCGAACGCGCGCGTTCGACCTGCATCGAAATAAAGTCGTCCCCTTCATCAAGTGCGGCAACGGCGCCACGCTGCATGAATTGTGCGACGCCCGAATTCGAATATTGGATCAGGTTTTCAATAACCGGCCCCAAAGATGGGTGCACAGTCATCCAGCCGATACGCCATCCGGTCATAGCCCAATTCTTGGAGAAGGAATTGACGAAGATGATGCGGTCATCCGGCTCCATGATGTCCATGAAGGATGGAGCGCGACCGCCGCCATAATAAAAATGGGTATAAATCTCGTCAGCGATGATCCAGAGGCCCTGCTTGCGCGCCAGATCAAGAACGAATTGCAAGGTTTCCCGATCCGCGGTCCAACCGGTGGGGTTGGATGGGGTATTGATGAAAAGTGCTTTCGTGCGCGGCGTGATGGCCGCTGCGATCTTCTCCGGATCAAGCATCCAGCCATTGGCGCCGAATTCCAATTCAACCGGAACCGGCATAACGCCAGCCAGACCAGCCGCGCCAACAAAATTGGGCCAGGCGGGAGAAAGATAAATCGCTTCCTCACCCGGTCCAACGGTTGCTGTAAGCGCCATTTCGATGGCATGCATGCCGGAACCCGTGACATAGAAATTCTCTGGCTTTAAAGGCAGCGGAAAATGCCGCGCATGATAGCGCGCCAGTGCTTCCCGCAACTCCGGTATGCCTGCCTGCCAGGTATAGAAGGTTTCCCCGTCAGAAATCCCTTTTTGCGCCGCTGCGCGAATGAAATCGGGGGTGGAAAGATCGCCCTCACCCACCCAGAGCGGAATAAGTCCCTCCCGTCCGCGCCCGTGATTGGCAACGGCCACAATACCGCTTTCCGGTGAAAGAGCTGCTTCCCGACGAAGACTGGCGATGAGCGTCATGATTTCCCCGCGTTGGACTTTGATTTTGACTTCGTGCTTATCAAGGCCCGGTAGCGAAATCACGCGGCTTTTTGTGATGGTCCGATCAAACGCATTTATGGATCAAAAGAAAACGGGACCGAAAGGCCCCGCTTTTCATCAGTTCTTGATTGGTCAGGCTTTTTGCTTTGCCAGAAGATCGCGGATTTCAGTCAGCAGAACCTCTTCGCGCGGTGCTTCCGGTTCCGGCTTTGCTTCTTCCTTCTTCTTCAGGCGATTCATTCCTTTCACCACAAGGAACAATACCCATGCGATGATGAGGAAGTTGATGAGAAGCGTGATGAAGTTGCCATAGGCGACGGTCGCACCGGCTTCGCGGGCAGCTGCCAGCGTGGTCTTGGGTTCACCTGCCAGCTGTATGAACATGTTCGAAAAGTCCACGCCATTTGTCAAAAGACCGATGATTGGCATGATGATGTCGTTCACGATGGAGTTGACGAGGCCGCCGAACGCCCCGCCGATGATGACACCGATGGCCAGATCGACCATATTGCCCTTCAGGGCGAATTCCTTGAATTCCTTTAACATTGCTGTCTCCCTCACGAACGCGGGCCGCATGGGCCGTCCTGCGGCGGCGCTCGCCAAATCAACCTGGGCACCAGATAAACTGGCAGCGGATGCAAAGCCGTTTTCCAGAAGCGAAACCGAAAAGCGCCTTGTCATTTCAAAAGCGGTCCTGAAAAGGGCCCTGCACTTTCAGGATCACATTGTCAGTGTGTAGACGAAAATTACCAATGAAAAGATAAAGCGGTGAAAGCGCACTGTTTTTGATCAATAACCTTGCACGAGCGCACTGAAAGTGCTTGCGTCATTTCTGTTGAGGAGTGAGGGAACAAGCCGGCTATGCAGGGCTGGGGTATTATTGGCGTCGCCTTTTTGTATCTGCTGCTGCTCTTTGCAGTAGCCAGCATCGGCGACCGGCGCACGTCGCGCTGGAACAGTGCCCCGCGTCCATATATCTACGCGCTCAGCCTGGCGGTTTACTGCACCTCATGGACGTTTTTCGGTTCTGTCGGCTTATCGGCACAGCGCGGCCTCGAGTTCCTCGGAATCTATATCGGGCCGATTCTCGTCTTCACGCTCGGCAACCGTTTGCTGCGGCATATCGTTCGACTGGCGAAATCCGAACACATCACATCAATTGCCGATTTTCTGGCTGCCCGTTACGGTAAGAGCTTTGGCGTCGCATCGCTTGCGACCTGCATCGCAGCCGTCGGTTCGATCCCCTATATCGCGCTGCAACTCAAAGCCGTTTCCGGAAGCGTCGGGCTCGTCATGGAACATTACGGATCGGCCGTCGATCCGTCAGTATTCCTGTTCGGCGATATTTCCTTGCCCGTCGCAGCCGTGCTTGCCGTCTTTGCCATCCTCTTCGGCACGCGCCATACCGACGCCACCGAGCACCAGAACGGCCTCATTCTGGCGGTGGCTCTGGAATCCGTCATCAAGCTCTGCGCCTTCCTGACCGTTGGTTTTGCCTGCACTTTCTTTCTGTTCGGCGCTCCGTCGCAACTCATCAACCAGATATCCCGGTCGCCGGAGGCGCTGGAAGCGTTCCACTATCAAACGTCCATCGGCACATGGATCGTGCAAAGCGCCCTCAGTGCTGCCGCCATCATCATGCTGCCGCGCCAATTCCACGTAACCGTGGTGGAAAGCCGGAGTGAAAAGGAACTGCGAACCGCCTCGTGGCTCTTCCCGGTTTATCTGGTGCTCATCAATATCTTCGTGTTTCCCATCGCGCTGATCGGCGTGATGACACTCGGGGGCAATGTCAGCGGAGACCTGTATGTTCTGGCCCTGCCACTCGCGGCAGGAGCACACTGGCTCGCACTTGTGGCCTTTCTCGGCGGGTTGTCGGCAGCAACCGCAATGGTCATCGTCGCCTGCGTCGCGCTTTCGATCATGATTTCCAATCACCTGGTGCTGCCGCTTTTCATACGGCGGCTGGCGAAACAGCAGGCAGCAGAACAGCGCGACCTCACCAAAATCATTCTCAACACGCGCCGTCTCACCATTGTTGGCATTCTGGCGCTGGCATTCGCCTATTATCGCTTCACCTCCAACAATATCCATCTGGCTTCGATCGGCTTCGTTTCCTTTGCGGCGATCGCCCAATTCGTGCCAGCCTTCATCGGAGGTCTATTCTGGCGCAATGCCAATGGGCGCGGCGCCATGCTGGGTCTTTCGGCAGGGTTTCTGGTCTGGGCCTACACATTGCTGCTACCCACCATGGCGCCGGAAAATGCCGCCATTTTGCGCGAGGGCTTTCTGGGCTTTACCGCATTGCGCCCGGAAGCGCTTTTCGGAACCAATGCTCTTCCCCTCACCAACGGTGTGGTGTGGAGCCTTGCGGCCAATACGCTGTTCTACGTCCTTGGTTCGCTCTCGCGCGCCTCGACGCCGCTGGAGCGTATTCAGGCCAGCATCTTCCTGCCGCGCTATGTGATCGGTACACCGACGCTGAAACGCTTTCGCACGACCGTTACTGTCGCCGAGTTGAAAGCTACCATGGCCCGCTATCTCGGCGCTGAACGCGTGGAGCGCGCTTTTCTTCGCTTTGAAGGACGGGAACAGCGGCGGCTCGATCCCGGCATGACCGTCGATACGCCTTTGATCCGCCATGCCGAGCAATTGCTCGGCACGGCAGTCGGCTCTGCATCCGCGCGGCTTGTTCTGTCACTGCTGTTGCAAAAGGGCGATGCGTCCGGACGCGATGCGCGACAGCTCCTGGACGATGCTTCGACGGCCTTGCAGCAAAACCGTGACCTGCTGCAAACCGCGCTCGACCAGATGGAACAGGGCATCACCGTGTTCGACAAGGACTTGCGGCTCACCTGCTGGAACCGGCAATTCCGCAAGCTTTTCGACCTCCCCGATGAGGTGATGCAAGTTGGGATACCCGTTTCGGAAATCGTGGAACAGCTGCACCGCCGCGGCGATATATCGTTCAACGGCCAGAACAGCGCCATACGCTCGCTCGCGACCGTGCGCCAGCCATGGCGCATCAACATGAAATCGACCGGCAAGGTGCTGGAAATCCAGTCCAATCCCATGCCGGATGGCGGCATCGTCGCAACCTATACCGACATCACGGCTGCGGTCGAAGCGGATGTCACGCGCCAGAAGGCGGCTGAGATGCTGGAGCAGCGCGTGGCGGATCGCACGGCGGAACTGACCCGTGTCAACCAGCAGCTCGCCAAGGCGCAAGCCGCAGCGGAAGAAGCCAATCAGGGGAAGACACGGTTTCTTGCGGCTGCCGGTCACGACATTCTGCAACCGCTCAACGCGGCCAGACTGTACAGTACCGCACTTGCCGAAAGACTGGGGCGTTCCGAAACCAGCGAATTCGCCCGCAATATCGATTCCTCGCTGGAAGCCGTGGAAGCCATTCTCGGCATGGTGCTGGATATTTCACGGCTGGACACCGGATCGCTCAAACCCGAACTCTCGGTGTTTCGCCTCGACAAGCTGATGAGCCAGATTGCAACCGACTTCACGCCGCTTGCCGCCGCCAAGGGGCTGAAACTGCGCGTTGTGCCATCGAGCATTGTCGTCAGGACCGACCGCAACATGCTGCGGCGCCTTATCCAGAACCTCGTTTCCAATTCGATCAAGTATAGCCGCAAGGGCGGCATTTTGCTCGGCGTGCGCCGCCGGGGGGCCTTTGTGGAATTGCAAGTGCTCGATACCGGCATAGGCATCCCTCCGCAAAAGCTCAAACTCGTCTTCCGCGAGTTCACTCGGCTGGATGAGGGAATGCGGGAAGCCGAAGGTCTTGGTCTCGGCCTTTCCATCGTCGACCGCATCGCAAGGCTCCTGTCGCTGCCGCTCGCCCTGGCTTCAACGCCCGGCAAGGGCACAATGTTCACCCTGCGCATTCCTGTCTCGCAGGAAAAGGTGCCCGTTGACGAAGTGAAGAGTCGCCGCGGCTTGCAACGGACTCTGGAGCTGACGGGGCTCGATGTTCTGTGCATCGACAACGACGCGAGCATATTGTCGGGAATGGAAACGCTGCTTCGTGGCTGGGGATGCCGGGTCACGACGCTGCGCAGCGGCGCTGCATTGAAAAGCTATTGTGCGGGCCACTCCGTCCCGCCCGACGTGATTGTCGCCGATTATCACCTCTTGAACGAAAACGGTCTCGATATGATCGGTTTTGCCCGCGAAACGTTTCAGACGGAGATACCGGCCATCCTCCTGACAGCCGATCGCTCCAAGGAAGTGCGCCAGCGCGCCGAGGATGAAAACGTCACGGTCCTGCACAAGCCGCTTCGTCCCGCCGCGCTCCGTTCCCTGTTATCGCATTTTCATCATGCGCGGCAGGACAACGCATCGGCGCAGAACGCTGCCCAGTAGCAGGGCAATGTCTAATCCGTGCTCAGCGCATCATTGCCGATACGCGATAGAAGAATGACCGCCTGTGTGCGGCTGTCGACGCCGAGCTTCTGCAGCACCGCCGAAACATGTGCCTTGACGGTCGCTTCCGACACGCCAAGCTCATAGGCGATCTGCTTGTTCAACAGACCTTCCGCCAACATGGTCAGCACGCGCGTTTGCTGCGGCGTCAACGTGCGCAGCCGCGCAATGAGCGCCTCAATTTCGGGGTCGTGCGGATGATCCAGCTCAATATCGGCTGGCGTCCAGATATCACCAGCAAGAACGCTGCGCACGGCTTCGCCAATGGTTTCCATGCTGGCAGATTTAGAGATGAAGCCGGAAGCGCCAAGCTCAACCGCGTGACGGATCGTTGCCGCATCGTCAGTTGCCGAAACGATAATGATCGGGAGTGCAGGCTGCAAGGCCTTCAACGTCACCAAGCCTGACAGCCCGGTACCGCCCGGCATCGTCAGGTCCAACAACAGAAGATCGATATCCTCTCGCTCACCGACCAGCTTCTTGACGGCGTCGAAATCGCCGACTTCGATAATTTCCACGCTTTGTGACTGTCCTGAGAGAACCTGTCTCAGTGCTCCCCGGAAAAGCGGATGATCGTCAGCGATGATAAAATGCATGTGCCTCGCGCGCCATTGTTTCAGGTTTCCTCCCCTCGCGGTGCAGGCCAATCAGCCAATCATTCCGTTTTATGCCGTTTTTTGGCTCGGGCAACCAAAATTCACGTTGCTAATCCCTTTTCGCATGACTCATTGCCGCCATCTGGCCTCATTGTATGTTAGGTTGTGAGCGGAAAGTAACATAAGAGCGGCCCGACCAGCCAAATGGGAGGGAACCAAAAGGCATTTCATGACGCGCAATACGCTTTATCCCGAAATCCAACCGTTCAAGGAAGAGATGCTGCAGGTCTCTCCGCTGCATCGAATCCACGTGGAGCAATGCGGCAACCCGGACGGAAAGCCGGTCATCATGATCCACGGCGGCCCCGGCGGCGGAATCACGCCGACGATGCGTCGGCTGCATGACCCGGAGCGCTATCGCATCATCCTGTTCGACCAGCGCGGATGCGGCCGTTCGACCCCCCACGCGGAACTGCGCGAAAACACGACCTGGGATCTGGTGGCGGATATGGAGCACATTCGCGCGCATCTCGGCATCGACAAGTGGCAGGTGTTCGGCGGCTCGTGGGGATCGACCCTTGGCCTTGCCTATGCGCAATCGCATCCCGATCGCGTCGCAGAGCTTGTCCTGCGCGGCATCTTCATGGTGCGCCGTTTTGAAGTCGACTGGATGTATTCCAACGGCGCAAGCATTCTCTTTCCCGATCAATTCGAGGCCTATCAGGAGCATATTCCGGAAGCCGAGCGCGGCGACATGATCGCCGCCTATTACAAGCGCCTCACCGATCGTGACCCGCAGGTGCAGCTTGAAGCGGCACGGCGCTGGGCGCGATGGGAAGGCTCGGTCATTTCGCTTCTGCCCGATCCGGCTCGCGTCGATGCTTTCGGTGAAGACCAGTACGCCATCGCTTTTGCGCGTATCGAATGCCATTATTTCCAGAATCGCGGCTTCCTCGATTCCGACGATCAGCTTCTGCGCAATGTGGACCGCATCCGGCATATTCCGGGCGTGATCGTGCATGGCCGCTACGACGTCTGCACGCCGTTTATCAATGCCTGGCAGCTGAAAAAGATGTGGCCCGAAGCCGACCTCAAGATCGTTGAGGATGCGGGGCACGCCGTCACGGAACCCGGCATCACCCACGAACTGATCGAAGCGACAAAACGTTTCGCTCAATAGAGCGGAAAGCACTCACCTTCGTTCGTGCTTCCGCTCCATCTGGCTCGAAAATGCCCCAATGAAAAGGCGCCGCGTGGCGCCTTTTTGCTTGTCGTCACGTCCGACCGCCGGGAGGCGGTTCGTTGTTCGGCTTCTCCGGCTCACTGTCGAAACTTTTCGCTATGTCCATAAAGCGCCGCATGAACCGCTCCATATAACTCATGGATTGCTCAAACTCCTGCTCGGTGGGCAGGCCCGAAGCAGCGCTTCCGCCCTTTCCTTCAAGAGCGGCAACCTTGTCCTCAAGCTTCTTCACACGGTCCTGCAAGCTGGCAATATCGTTCTCATACGCCTCGCGATCTTCGGTCGCCATCTTGCAGACAAGTTGTCCCTGCTGCTCCGCACAGGTAGAGAGCGCGCCCGTTCGCGTGTCCAGCCGGACATAGCCGTTTTCCGTGCCTTCCAGCCGATAGCGCCCGTTTTCCTGCGCAAGCGCATTAACCGGGGCGAGCGCTGAACCAAGAAGGGCAACAGCAGCCAGATTACGAACCATCAGTGTCTTTCTGTTGAACATAACGCCATTCCCTTCAGCTTCTCTTTGAGGTGTCCCCATCATATGGGAGGTTTACGACGAAAATCGAACATGCGGGACTTTGATTTCCGAAGAAATTCGGTCTAGAGAGCAGCCATGACCAACGAGATCATCTATAAGATCGCTCCGCGCGAGCTTTGGGCTCAGGCAGAAGAGGCTGGCAGTTTTACCGGCGCTCCAGTTGATATTGCCGATGGCTATATCCATTTCTCTACTGCAACACAGGTGCGGGAAACGGCGGCCAAGCATTTTGCGGGCCAAGAGGATTTGCTTCTGATCAGCGTCAACGCCGCCGCGCTTGGCGCAGCATTGAAGTTTGAAGTTTCACGCGGCGGAGCCCTGTTTCCCCATCTGTATGGACAGCTGCCGCTTGCGGCTGTTTTGAAGGTTGAAACCCTGCCACTGGGCGATGATGGTCTTCACATTTTTCCGGAGCTGGAAGATTAATGAGCGGGATTTTTGAAACTCTCGGGCGACGCGCCCTTTTTGCCTTCGACGCGGAACAGGCGCATGGCCTTTCCATCGCGGGGCTGAAGACGGGCCTTGTGACCTGCGGCGCGCCAAACGATCCGGCTCTTTCCGTCAAGGTTGCGGGGCTGCAGTTTCCAAATCCGCTCGGTATGGCCGCGGGTTACGACAAGAATGCTGAAGTGCCCGATGCGCTGTTGAAGCTGGGCTTCGGCTTTACCGAAATCGGCACCATCACACCACGCCCGCAGAGCGGCAATCCGCGTCCGCGCATTTTCCGCCTCTTGGATGACAGAGCCGTCATCAATCGCCTCGGCTTCAACAATGAAGGTCATGATGCCGCATTCAAGCGCCTGTCGCAACGCGCAGGCAAAAGCGGCATTGTGGGCGTCAATATAGGCGCCAACAAGGATGCCGAAGATCGCGTCACCGATTATGTCGCCGGTATTCGGCGTTTCTACCAGCTGGCGCGCTATTTCACGGTTAACATCTCTTCGCCCAACACGCCGGGGCTGCGCAACCTTCAGGCTCGCGAAGCCTTGCATGAGTTGTTGAGCCGCGTGCTGGAAGCCCGCAACGAAGAAGGCAAGATGTGCACGCTGAAGCGTCCGGTATTTCTCAAGATCGCGCCCGATCTCGCGGATGAAGAGCTGGACGATATCGCTGCAGAGGCAACGGAACAGAAGCTGGACGGCATTATCGTATCCAATACGACCCTTTCACGCGCAGGACTGAAAAGTGCCGACAACCGCAATGAAGCGGGCGGACTTTCCGGCGCACCGCTTTTCGACCGTTCCACCATTGTCCTCGCCCGGATGCGCGAGCGCGTGGGTCCCGACATGCCGCTGATCGGGGTCGGCGGCGTGGATAGCGCTGAAACAGCGCTGGCAAAGATCAAGGCTGGCGCCGATCTGGTCCAGCTTTATACGGGCCTGATTTATCGCGGGCCGAACCTGCCTGCAGAGATCTTGCGCGGGCTGTCTGCTGCTGTGAAGCGCGAGGGCGTCGCCAACATCGCCGCACTGCGCGACCGGGACACCAGCGACTGGGCGAAGCGCGCACTGCCTGCCTGAGAGCCTGATCAAACAGTGAATTCTGTACGATAACGCCGCGGCAGGATCGCCAGAAGCAAAACTCCGCGAATTGACAGAAACAGGTTGAGAGCCAGCCAAAGCCCGTGATTACCAATTACGGGCTTTGCCGCATAGAGAACTGCCAGAAAGAAGCCGAGCGACAGGAACATCATGTTGCGCATGTCGCGCGACCATGTGGCGCCGATATATACCCCGTCCATATGGAAGGCCAGCAGCCCGGTCATGCCTGTCAGCGCCGCCCAGGGCAGATATTTCAAGGCTTCGGCGTGGACATCTTCCGCCTTGGATAGAAGCCCGATGATCGCATCGCCGAACACCAGCAGGAAAAAGGCGATGATACTCGCCATGACCAGCCCCCAGACGAAAGTGAGCTTGGCGCCGCGCACGAACGCAGGACTGTAGCGCGCCCCGATAGACCGACCCACGATCTGTTCAGCCGCCGCCGCCATACCGTCCAGGAAAAACCCGGCGATGAGGAAGAAGTTCATCAAGACGGCATTGGCCGCAAGTGTGACCGGTCCGAGATCGGACCCAGCTCGCGTGAAGAATGCGAAGGCCGTGAGAAGCAGGAAAGAGCGGATCATGATGTCGCGATTGATCGCGACCATGCGCAAGATTCCTTGCTTCTGGAATATCCGCGCCCGGTCTGGTCGCAGTGACGCATCCTTGCGGAAATGCCGCAGCACAATGAACATGCCGACGAGAGCCGCGACGGTCTCGCCGGTCACGGTCGCCCAAGCAACGCCGGTGACGCCCCAGCCCAATTCGAGCCCAAGGATAATACACAGCACGATATTGATGCCGTTGAGCAGCACCTGAAGGCCGAGGCCGACAATGCCCTGTCCGCGCCCGAGCACCAGCCCAAGGATAGAATAGTTGATGAGCGCAACCGGCGCCGACAGCATGCGGATCGACACATAGGTCGCCATCGCTTCCTGTGTGGCAGAAGTCGGGTGCATGAAGGTGGAAGAGACAGCGATGATAACCGGCAGGCACAGGATCATCAGGCCGCCGGCAACCACCGCGATGATGATTGCGCGCCAGAAAATAGCCTGCTCTTCCACCGCGTCTTCCGCACCCACGGCCTGCGCGACCAGTCCGGTCGTGCCTGAACGCAGGAAATTGAACATCGACAGCAGGAAATCGAAGACGAGCGCGCCAATCGCCAATCCGCCGATCAACTCGGCCTGCCCCATCTGGCCGACAACGCCCATATCGACAAGACCCAGAAGCGGCGTGGTGATGGCGGCAAGCGTCATGGGAATGGCGATCAGCATCACCATCCTGTGTGTGACCTCAAACGGCCTTGTTACGCCACCACGTTGCAGCGACTGATCCATAATGCTTGTCCCGAATATTCCCCTCAGATCAGAACGATCTACTCTGGAATCGATCGGAACGACAGATAATTCGGCCACCCTATTGTCGCAGTTCCTGACAGCCGACTGTCAGGAGAAATCAGGCATCAGAGCCCGAGCATCATGGCCCAATATATATAGGTTGGCTTGTTTTCCGGCGTTGCCCAGGCGAGGCCATAATGCTCGAAAGTCGGGTCGAGCATGTTCTTGCGATGGCCGGGCGATTTCATCCAGGCATCGAACACGGCTTGTGTACTGCGCTGCCCCGACGCCACATTCTCTGCTGCTGGCCCACGGATACCAGCTTGCCGCAACCGCGCGACGAAACCGTTACCCCAGCCGACGCTGTGACCGATCTTGCCATAACTCGCCATGCGCTTTGCCTGATAGAGCGCGGCTTGCTCGAGCTTGGAATCCGTCGCCATCAAAGGCAGTCCGTTTGCCTTGCGAATAGCATTGAAAATCGCGGTGGGATCGTCGTCACCTGCTGCCAACGCCGCCTTCCACGGCATTGCCGTCACCGCCAGCGCTCCTCCGGCAAGGACAAGAAAGCCACGCCGGTTAAGTATAAGTCCTTGTTTTTGCTGCATTGCCTGCCTGAACTATCCAATTATTGAATTGAGTTCATTTCCGGTAGCTGAGGATGCGGAGCAAAATAAAGGCAGGGATGACGACAGCCGCGCCAAGGACCAGATAGTCGACAAAACCTGAGATTGCCGAAAAGCCCATATTCCAGAGGCGGAGGAAGAAATCCCGGATGCCGTACAAGATGTCATAGGGCGTCCAGTGAAACGCGCTCATGACCACGCCAACCACCAGCGAAATCAGCACCAGCTTGATCAGAACGCGGGCCGGGGTATCGCCAAGAAAACGGTTTACACCATCCGACATGCAAATCTCCTGTAAGGTTATCGGCCAAAACGACAGATTCTTCGCGCAAGAAATAGGCTCTCCATGCAGCCCGCGCAAGTTCTGCCCTCGCTCACCGCTGCTTGCGGTACTCGCGCGGGGCTTTCTGCTTTTGCCGCGAGAACGAGCGGTTCATGCTGCGCGTATCGGTAAAGCCGCTGGCAACAGCCACTTCCAGCAGCGACAAGCTTGTCTCCGACAGGAGTTCCTTGGCCTTCTTAACCCGAAGCTCTTCACGAACCTCGAACGCCGTTCTCTCAAGTGCAAGCTTGAAGCCACGCTCCATCTGGCGGACGGAAATTCCCAGTCGCCGCGCGACGTCGATCATCGGCACCGGATCTTCCAGTGTTTCCTCAAAAATGCGGATTGCCTTGCGGATCATCGGCGAGCGCACTCCGTTGAAGCTTAGCGCCGGTTGTTCGGAACGGACAAGCTCATAGGGGATCATGAGGATGGACGCACTCTTGCGCGCCAGTTCCTCCGAAATCTCATTCTGAATGATTGAAAGCGCCAGCGATGCCGTGCCAAGTCCGCCGGCACAGGTAAAATGCCTTCCGCTACGATGAAACAGGCTCGTCGTATCGGCTGTATAACCGTCGAAAAGCTCCAGAAAATCGTCGCGATGGAACCAGCTGACACAGCAATTGCGGTCCGGCAGAAGGCCAGCTTCCGCCAGTAGAAAGGCGGCCGTGCAAAGGCCCACGACCGTCTTGCCGCGCCGGTCGGCACGCTTGATGAGATCCACCAGCGCCTGCTGTCTCGGCCGATATTGCGCCAGCAATCCTCCGACCACCGCCACATAATCGCAATCGTCGAGCTCGCCAATCGGAGCGGTCGGCTCGATCACCATGCCGGAACTGGAGGTAACAGGGTCTCCTGAAAGCGTGCAGATTTTCCACGCACAACGTATCTGGCGGCTCTTGTCGCGATCATCGGCAGCAAGGCGGAAGGGATCAAGGAAAAGACTGAGCGCACTCAGCGTAAAACCGGGCAAGGCAACAATGCCGACCGACAGCCTGCGTTGCGGGGCATCGGTTGCGGCTTGCAGCTTGTTGTCTCGATCGCGTTCAGTTCCGTTCGTCACGTCGATCTTGCTCCTCCACCAGAATTATATTTGCTTGGAGGAGGCTATTATAGTCAACGAAAATGCTTGGAAAGCTTCAACTGCTGCGCCTGATAGTTGGAGCCGAGATCAATCCCATAAAGCGCAGACGGGCGATGCAGCATATGTTCGTAAACCAGACGCCCGACAATTTGCCCGTGTTCCAGAATGAACGGAACCTCGTGGCTACGGACTTCCAGAACCGCGCGACTGCCGGTTCCGCCCGCGGCACTGTGCCCGAAGCCCGGATCGAAGAAGCCTGCGTAATGAACCCGGAACTCACCGACCAGCGGATCGAATGGCGTCATTTCGGCTGCATAAAGCGGTGGCACATGCACAGCCTCGCGCGAAACGAGGATATAGAATTCATCCGGATCGAGCACGAGTTCGCGCGCGCCCCGATCATAGATCGGCTCCCAGAAATCAAGGATGTCGTGCGCCGCACGCTTGTCCACATCCACCACAGCCGTATGGTGCTTTCCGCGATAGCCGATCAGCCGGTCAGGCCCGCCTGAAAGATCGACCGACAGCGCAATGCCACCGCCGGAGATATTCGGCATTTCCGATGCGACCAGCGTTTCAGCCTTATGCAATGCAGCAAGCTCAGCCTCGTCAAGCTGTGCACGGCCCTTGCGGAAACGTATCTGCGACAGGCGGGAACCTGTACGCACGACGATTGGGAACGTACGCGGGCTGACTTCCAGATAGAGCGGACCTTTATATCCGGCAGGCACTTTATCGAATTCCTGTGCTCCGTCGGCAATGACGCGGGTGAAGATGTCCAGACGACCCGTCGAACTCTTCGGATTTGCCGACGCGGAAAGGTCAGGCGACAGCGCCAGGCTTTCGAGAAGCGGAACGATGTAAACGCAGCCCGTTTCCAGAACGGCTCCTGCGGTCAGGTCGATCTCGTGCAATTTCAACCGTTCGAGCTTCTCGATGACCGGCGTCCCCGGCCCCGGCATGAAAGAGGCGCGAACGCGATAGGCTTTCGCGCCAAGCCTCAAATCAAGGCTCGCAGGCTGTATCTGGTCGGGATCAAGAGGGCGCGGCGACGCCAGCAAACCGCTTTCAAACAGCGCGGAGATATCCGCATCCGCCAGAATTCCAGCATCTTTCTGCATCATCAACCCGATACTCCGTAGCCTAAAACATGTCGTACTTTATCAAGCGACATGTTTTATTCTCTTGTTTCACGCACATCTATCCCGAAACCCGCGCCCCGGTTTCGAGAGACGTGCTCTAGGCATTGCTTGACAAAGACCATTGACCGCTCGGGGCCTCGATGCCAACCCTTCCAACCGCTAGAAACCGGGTTTTCCGCAGGAATCAGAGTATTTTCATGGCGCCCGGGATGCGCTTTTCGAGAAATGAGTTGGTTTCGGCATTGACGGCTTCACGCAACAGGCATAATGGAAAACTGTTCCGTGGTGATTTGGCCGGCCGGCTTGCAGCCACGTTAAAGAATTCGCTAAAAAAGGCCGCGGTTCGTTACCGGCCTTTTGCGTTTTCGCAAGGCCGGTTTTTTATTGGCCGCCGAGGCTCGTGCCCCGGCCGACCAGCTTTTCGACAGGTTGGAAAAATGACGACTGAGAATACCCGCAAGTTTCGCCCTGCAACCGAACTCGTGCATGCCGGATCGCTGCGCTCCGGATTCGCCGAAATGTCGGAAGCGATGTTTCTGACGCAGGGCTTCCTTTATCCTAATGCCGAAGCCGCCGAAGCGCGTTTCAAGGGTGAGGACCCGGGTTTCATCTATTCACGTTATGCCAACCCAACCACGGACATGTTTGAAAAACGCATGTGCGCGCTGGAAGGCGCTGAAGAAGCGCGCGCCACCGCATCCGGCATGGCTGCGGTGGCAGCCGCCATTCTTTGTCAGGTACAGGCTGGCGATCACGTGATCTCGGCTCGCGCCGTCTTCGGCTCCTGTCGCTACATCGTCGAGACGCTTCTGCCGAAATATGGCGTCGAAATCTCGATCATCGATGGTTCCGACATCGAAAACTGGAAAGCGGCCGTTCGCCCGAACACCAAGGTTATGTTCCTTGAAAGCCCGTCCAACCCGACGCTCGAAATTATCGATATCGCTGCCGTCGCGCAGGTCGCCAATGAAGCGGGCGCTAAGCTTATCGTCGACAATGTTTTCGCAACCCCGCTTTTCCAGAAGCCGCTGGAGCTCGGTGCGCATATCGTCGTTTATTCTGCGACAAAGCATATTGACGGTCAGGGGCGCTGCCTTGGTGGCGTGGTCCTCTCCGACCGCGAATGGATTGAAAACACCCTGCAGGATTACTTCCGCCACACCGGTCCGGGCCTCAGCCCCTTCAATGCGTGGATCATGCTGAAAGGTCTTGAAACATTGTCCGTGCGCGTGCGCCAGCAAACGCATTCGGCGGCTGCGGTGGCCGATTTCCTCGCGGGCAAGCCCGGCGTGAAGCGCGTGATCTATCTGGGGCGGGCTGACCATCCGCAGGCCGACATTATCGCGAAGCAGATGACCGGCGGCTCGACCCTCATCGCCCTTGAGCTGGAAGGCGGCAAGGAGGCAGCGTTCAGGTTCCAGAATGCCTTGCAGGTCTTCAGCATCTCCAACAATCTGGGTGACGCAAAAAGCCTTATCACCCACCCTGCGACCACGACGCACAAGAACCTTACCGACGAGGCGAAGGCCGAACTTGGTATCTCTGACGGACTGCTACGGATATCGGTCGGCCTTGAAGATACGGATGACCTCGTGGAAGACGTGGAAGCAGCATTGAAGGTCACTCGCTGAACAACTGTCCCGCATATTGTGGCTTTTAGGCTGCAAACCGAGGCCTAAACGATGCAATTGCCGGAGATTCCGGCGATTGCATCGTATTTGCTGCCCCGACATTGTTGACCTCTCCCGCAACTTTGGCGATAGGAGGGGCGAGCAGCGGTGTCCGTAAACCGAACCGGCGAACCGTGAGTAGACAAGCATTATTGCAATCCGGATTGCAGGATGTCAGGGCCGATGTGAATGTGGGGCGGTGCGCATGTATAGAGCGGTAACGCGGGGGATCGAGGTTTCTGTCGAGCCTTTCTATCTGGAAGAACAGTCGGACCCCGACGAAAACCGTTACGTCTGGGGCTACCGTATAACGATCGCCAACAATTCGACGGAAACCGTGCAACTTCGCTCCCGTTACTGGCAGATTACCGACGCAAACGGACACGTGGAGGAAGTGCGCGGCGCGGGCGTGGTCGGCGAACAGCCGACATTGGAGCCCGGCGATTCATTTCAGTATTCCTCGGGCTGCCCTCTAACCACTACCTCCGGGGTCATGGTAGGCAGGTACCAGATGCAGGGCAACGGCGGCAGCATGTTCGAAGTCGATATCCCCGCCTTCTCGCTTGATATGCCGGACCTGCGACGTACATTGAATTGATATTCAACAGGGCGCGCAATCCGGCGCCCGGTGAGAAGATTTTTAAAGGCGTTCGATCAGAAAATAAGTCGTTGGTCCGGGCGGGTTCGGCAGAACAGAAACATTGTTCCAAAGCTCGACATTCAGTCCATCCGATCCGTTACCCGTAATGGCCGGAGGCTGCACCACGCCATCCAGTCCGACCGGGGATATGCGCCAAGCCGTGTTGATCGGCATCTTGAACCAGACATGCCCAACTTTGATCTGCACCGGCAAGGTTCCAAAGCTGCTGACGGTCTTTTCTTCGCTATCGCTGAAGACCATGTCGGTATTGCGTGCATCCGTGGTGAAGATCAGCAATAGCTTACTGCTGTCCGCTACCGACTGGCCATCAAGCGAGGAAACCGCCAGCATACCCGCACCGGATGCCGAACCGACCCAAAGCTGCCCGAGTTGCACCGGCTGGGTGATCGATGAGAATGCCAGTGCTTCCGTATGCTGCGTGACGACCCGCATCTGTTTTGCCGCGCTATCAAGCCTGATCTCTCCGGTATCGCTGACATATATCCCCGACGCCGCATCGCTTGGATTTGTTGCAGCCAGAACTCCATTGCTGCGCAGGAATGTGACAGCATCCGCACGGGTTCCAATCTGGCGAGGAGAGCCGACCGGCACAGCGTCTGACGGGAGCGGGGCATCGCCTTGTGCGAAACGCGACATCAGTGACATGATCGTCACCGCATCCGGTTCCTGCATATCCAGTCCGACAAGATTTCCGACATCCTGTATCTGCGCCACCACCTGATGGAGCGCCTTCGCTACGTCTCCACGCCGGAACAGCAGCGCCGACAAGGTTTCACCGGCACGGGCAACAGGATCTAACGCCGTTCTGTACGGACGGATATACTGTTCGTTAAAATCGCTGCCGCCATAACCAAGGATAAGCGCTCCGTTGCTGTGGCGGCACAGAATATCCCAGTCTTGCAGGGAGGCATAAGCCGGCATTGCAAGCCCCGCCTCATAGCGATGCCTGTTCCAGAAAACATGATCGTATTCTGTCAATACGAATGGCTTGCCCACCAGACGTGTCGCAGCCGCATCCCGCACATAGGCCACCGCACCGTCAAACGAACTGGTCTGGAATATCGGCCCTGTAATATTATCGTTGGGATCATGATAGGTATTCATCGCCACGGCCTGTTGAGTGCGGCGGGTCAGGATGGTCTGGATACCATATCCGTTGTTATATGGTGCGATGATGCCCTTGAAGCCCATCGCACGAATGCAGTCGCTCATTTTCTTTGCCGTCTCGGTTTCAACCGACACGCAAAGACGTGTAAAGTCGCGTAGCCGTCTGGACGCGACATAGCGGTCGGCAGGTGGCATGACAGCGGCGTTTTCAATTTGCTCGCTCACCAGCAACTCACCGCCCCAAGCAGCCTGCAAGGCAGCTGTGGTACCATATTGCTCCTTCAGCCAAGCATTGAACAGCCGCTTCAATTCCGGCAACGCCTGGAGGTCGCCGTTGGCATAAACCCACGAATTGAACGACAGTCCATTTTCGTTGAACGGCACGACAACCGCCATCGCCGGATCTTCGAAAGGCACAAGCCCGGTGTAGGGATTGACCGTCCCGAATATATCGACTTGAAAGCGCAGCCAGTGCCCGAAAGCCGCATTTTCAACATGCGTCTTGAGTTTCAGCCTGCCTTCCGTTCCCCAGCGGTCCGCTACACCGCCCAACGCACCGGCATTGGATGTGAGACCATCCACGATCCAGTAGATGCCGTTCTGCTTCAATGCAGCCATGTAGTAGCGAAACCGATCAAGAATATCCTGCCGGTAGTCGAAATCCTGAAGCTGCCCCTCCATCAAGGCAATGTCGAGAAAATGAAATCGTACGCAATTATAGCCATGGCGACGCAACTGGACAGCCATCTTGTCCGCTGTCGCATTGTCGGGAATGCTGCTGATGGCTCCGCACAGCAGCCGATATGGAACGGCCGGATTGCTCTGCAAGGCAATGTGACCGTCCGGATTGACGATGAGTCGTCGCTCCTCGGTAATGGCCGGATTTAATAGAAATGTCGAAAAATCGAGCGGACTGCCAGCCGCAATCTCGAGATTTTGCTGAGTAACCGGTAACCAAAGGTCAGGCATATCGTATTCTCCACTGTTGACCAGCGGAGAACTAACCGATAGTCCGCATGTGGGGATAAATTCCTACCAACTTTATATCTTGCGGTTCCGATAAAACGAAGTCACCGGAACCGTTCTATCCATTTGTCTTAAGGCGCATCCTGCTCCGAACACCGCTTCGCGTCAGTTCCCGAACTCCGCCGGATCAAACGCATAGATCTTCGAGCAAAATTCGCATGTTACGGAAATCTTGCCGTTTTCTGCGCTTTCTGCGATTTCCTCAGCGGTGAAGCCCGACAGCACGCCGGAAATTTTCTCTCGCGAGCATGAGCATTCGTCCAGCACGGGCACAGATTCGAACACACGCACACCGCGTTCATGGAACAGCCGGTAAAGAAGCCGCTCCGAACCAACTTGTGGGTCTGTCAGCTCCGAACTCTCAATCGTGCCCACCAGCGAGCGAGCCTCGTCCCATGCGTCATCTTCCGGATGGAACGCGGGCTCGTCGCCGCCCGGCAGGTCGGGGATGCGCGCGCGCAATTCAGATTCAGGCAGGAACTGAATAATCAGACCGCCAGCACGCCACTGTTCGACAGGTTTCCCGTCGGCACCACGTTCGACAAGCTTTGCGACGCTCAACTTGAGGTCGGTTGGAATCTGTTCCGACTGACGGAAATAGGTCGTGGCGATTTCCTCCAGCGTCGAACCATCAAGCGCAACGATGCCTTGATAACGCTGGGTGTAGGCGCCCTGATCGACCGTGAAGGCAAGCGTGCCCCGTCCCAGCAGTTCCTCAGGCTTGGTTCTGTTTGCGGCAATCGCGTCCTTCAGGCGTTCCGCGTCGTAACGCGCATAGGCGCGAACCGAACGCGGCGTGCGGAAATCGACCACCAGCATATCCACAGGACCGTCGGACTGCGTCTGGAAGATAAACTTGCCTTCGAATTTGAGCGAAGTGCCAAGCAATACGGTCAGCACCGTTGCTTCCCCCAGCAAGCGGGCCACTTCTTCGGGATAGTTGTGGCGCTTCAGAATGCCGTCGATGCTCGGGCCAAGCTGAACCGCGCGACCGCGCACGTCGAGCCCTTCCACCTGGAAGGGCACAACGGCGTCATCGCCTGCGAAGTCGAAATCGCCCAGATTGACGCGGATGTTCTCGACTTCGATATGCTCGTTGCTGGTCTTGTCAGCCAAATTATGCTCCTTGCAGGCACCACGCCAGAATGGCTTTCTGAGCATGGAGCCTGTTTTCCGCTTCGTCGAATACGACCGATTGCGGTCCATCGATCACTTCATCCGTCACTTCCTCGCCGCGGTGGGCGGGCAGGCAGTGCATGAAAAGCGCCTCAGGATCAGCTTTTGCCATCAGTCGCGCATTGACCTGATAGGGCATGAAAACGTTGTGGCCGCGGGCATGATCTTCCTGCCCCATCGAAACCCAGGTATCGGTCACGATGCAATCCGCACCGGTCGCCGCCCTATCCGGATCTGTGGTGGACATGATGCTCGCGCCGTTCGCTTTCGCCCAATCGATATATTGCGACTTGGGTTCGCTGCCTTCCGGCGTTGCGATATTGACGTTGAAATCAAAACGCGCCGCGGCTTCGACCAGCGAGTGGAGGACATTGTTGCCATCCCCCATCCAGGCAAAGGTCTTGCCTTTGATCGGGCCGCGATGTTCCTCATATGTAAGAACGTCGGCCATGATTTGACAAGGGTGCGTGTCGTCCGTCAGTGCGTTGATGACCGGAACGGTCGCATATTCGGCAAGTTCCAGCATACGGTCATGGGATGTGGTACGGATCATGATTGCATCGACGTAGCGCGACAAAACCTTTGCCGTGTCGGCAATGGTTTCGCTGCGTCCGAGCTGCATTTCCGAGCCGGTGAGCATGATCGTCTCGCCGCCGAGCTGGCGCATGCCGACATCGAAGGATACGCGCGTACGGGTTGAAGGCTTTTCGAAGATCATCGCAAGCACCTTGCCTGCGAATGGCTTCTCCATTTCTCCGGCCTTCAGGCGCGCCTTGCGCGCCTTGGCATCTTCCATAATCGCACGAAGCTCCGAAGCCGGCACAGCGGAGAGGTCGATAAAGTGTTTGATTCCGTTATCGTTGGCCATGATATCACGCTGTCTTGCTGGTCGGATTTGCAGTTGCGAGCCGTTCGACCGCCGTTTCGATGCGCTTCAATGCTTCGCGCGCTTCTTCAGGCGTCGTGATCAGCGGCGGAAGCAGGCGGACGACACTGTCACCGGCCCCGACGCTCAAGAAATGCTCATCGCGAAGAGCCTGGATGAGACTGGTATTCGGCACAACGCACTTGATACCGATCAGCAGGCCGCGGCCACGGACTTCCGAAACAACGTCGGGGTAACGGTCAATGATGGAGGCGAGGCCCTGTTTCATGACCAGAGCGGTAGCCTGGACATTTTCAAGGAAGCCATCGGCCAGAACAACATCAAGAACCGCATTCCCCACGGCCATGGCCAGCGGATTGCCGCCATAGGTCGTGCCGTGAACACCCGCCGTCATGCCTTTGGCAGCTTCGGCGGTTGCAAGGCAGGCACCCATCGGGAAGCCGCCGCCGATACCCTTGGCGACCGCCATGATGTCCGGTTTGATACCGGCCCATTCATGCGCGAACAGCTTGCCGGTGCGGCCAACGCCGGTCTGCACTTCATCAAGGATCAGCAGAAGGCCCTTTTCATCGCAAAGCTGGCGCAGCATGCGCAGGAATTCTTCCGGGAACCCGCGCAGGCCGCCTTCACCCTGAACGGGTTCAAGCAGGATGCCAGCGGTCTCATCGGTAATGGCGGCGCGCAATGCCGCCTCGTCACCGAACGGCACCTGATCGAAACCATCGACCTTTGGTCCAAAACCTTCGAGATATTTCGCCTGACCGCCAGCGGCAATTGTGGCCAGCGTGCGGCCATGAAAGGCGCCTTCAAATGTCACAATGCGGAAGCGTTCCGGATGGCCATTTACATAATGATAGCGGCGCGCGGTCTTGATCGCGCACTCAAGCGCCTCAGCGCCGGAATTGGTGAAAAAGACCTTATCGGCGAACGTGTTCTCGACAAGACGCCGCCCCAGCTTTTCCTGCGCCGGAATTTCGTAAACGTTGGACAGATGCCAGAGCTTGTCCGCCTGCGTCTTCAGCGTTTCCACCAGATGCGGATGCGAATGACCAAGCGAGTTCACAGCAATGCCAGCCGCGAAATCGAGATAGCGTTCACCGCTTTCGGTAATAAGCCAGATGCCCTCACCTCGCTCGAAGCGCAAAGCCGCACGATTATAGGTGTCGTAAAGCGGTTGCACGGTCGTAGCGTCGGTCATAGCGTCAGGCCTCCAAAGCCTATATTGGCAGCTTGCCCGGCTGCACCGGCAAAGCTGTGTTTTCCCATAAACAGTCCTCAGGCACCCGACACGGTTCCCGCTTTTCGACGAGCGCCCGACACCCATTCCAAACCGTCACGAAACTGCGATGAGACACGAGAGGAACGGGCCTGATGACTCATGCTTCTCGCACGAGCCTTCGACAGAAATAAAAAACCGCCCTCCGGGCGGCATATTTATCTCGCGCGTATATTGGCGTTCACAGAAAAAATGTCAATCAAAGCCAGCGAGGTTTGAAGGCCATCTTTCAGCATGAGTTCATGCATTTTCGCACTCCTGTAACATCCAGACATCGAAGGTGGCTTTACGCGGACAGCGACACTATATAGAGAATGACCTTTCCTCGACTGAGACAGCCAGACGACGTGCTCGTTAGTCCGCGATGTTCCAACCTGAAACAATCCGGGTTTTCAGTTCAGAAGCAATTGCGTGCAAAATTTCGGGCGGATCAAATAAAAACCGTCTTTGGCACCCAAGTTGGGGAAAACCGTAAAAATGGAATCCGCCTGACAAGGCTATCTCTTGTCATGGAGTCGTTGGATATTGTAGTTTCATTTTAGAGATTAAAGCTACATTTCGTGCGGCGGACCTAGTCACCCGGATAGATATGGTGTTTTTGCTCGGAGCGATCCGAGAACACTGCCGGATTCCGGATAACGAAAATGATTGGAGCCCAGGGCGATGAACTGGACAGACGAACGCGTCGAACTACTGAAGAAACTGTGGAGCGAGGGCTTGAGCGCAAGCCAGATCGCCGCGCAGCTTGGCGGCGTCAGCCGTAATGCAGTGATCGGCAAAGTGCACCGTTTGAAGCTTTCGGGTCGTGGCAAGACCACGACCGCTGCCCCGCGCAGCAAGAAAGTCAATACGGTTGCCGCAGCGCCACGTCCTGCAGCACAACATTCAACCGGCGTGCATACGACGACGATGCGCACCGCCACAGTCACCAAGACGGTCGGTGCCACCGCCCTCCAGGTAGACTATGCCGTAGATGTCGTGGCGGAGACCGTGGTCAAGCCCGCTTCGGACGTGGTTGTGCCTATTTCACGCCGTCTTTCGCTATTGCAGTTGAGCGAACGCACCTGCAAATGGCCGATCGGCGATCCGTTGAACGAAGACTTCCATTTCTGCGGTCATGAATCCGGTGAATCGAGCCCATATTGCAGCTACCATTCGCGGCTGGCCTTCCAGCCGACGGCAGAGCGTCGCCGGGCACGCTGATCTAAGGGAATAGGTGAATAAGGGAGTATGTCGAACATGTTCGGCAGCTCCCTTTTTATTTTCGCATTTCCTCAGGGCCTGAACCCAGAAGCGGCACACGACACAGCGGGACTTTTGGAACAAGCGCTTCTGCCCATATTCCCTTACTCCCCTACTCCCCTACTCCCTTCCTCATAGACCATCAGCGTGCGGTCTGCGATCCCGCTCCAGCTATAATCCCGTGCGATCCAGTCGATCAATTGCTGCGACTGCTCGCTGGTTAGAGGCTTATCGACTTTTTGCCGCAAGGCATCCTTCAATGCATCCACATCGCCAAGTGAAAAGTAGCTGTCCTTCGAAAGCCCGACTTCCACATTTGCAGTGATATCGCTTGCAAGCACATTCAAGCCGTATCCCATCGCTTCGAGAAGCGCGATCGGCATGCCCTCATGGCTGGAAGGCAACACGAATAATGCCGCCTGACTGAACAAGGCCGAGAGTTCGTCCCCCTGAAGCGCGCCCGTCAGCACGACACCGGGTACAGCCAAAGCCCTCTTACGGACGGCTGCGGCATATTCAGCGGTATATTCCGCCGAACCGATCAGGGCCAGCTTGAGAGAAGGATCGGAAAGCTTCGCGAAGGCCTCGATGAGGTCAAGCTGACGTTTTTCCGGCACGATCCGCGCCACAAGCGCGATGTAGCGTTTCGGAGCAAGGCCGTGCTTTTCCAACCACGTCGTATCTGTGCAGGCCGGGCGAAGCGTGACGCCATTGGGGATAAAGGTGATCGGCACGTGATAATGCTGCTGCATGGTTTTAGCGATATCGTTGGACACCGCGATGCGCGCATTTGCAAAGCGCATGCCGCACCATTCGCCAAGCTTCAGCATTGCGCGCGCAAGCCGTCCCCACTTCTGGCGATTATAATCAAAACCGTGATGCGTCACGACCGTACGCAGTCCGAAAAGGCGTGCCAGCGGAACGGCAAGAGCCGGACCGATTGCGTGAATGTGCAAGATATCAGGACGGCTGAAACCGGCTCTCAGCACGCCCAACACCGTGTGCACAATTGCCTCGAACTTCATGGAGGTCGGCGCCCAGCTTGGCGTCACCTGGACACCCTCCCAGACATAAGGCTGCTTCTTTTCAAGATAAGGACGGCGTCCGACGACCTCGACATCCCAGCCTTTCGTCACATACAGCCGGGCGAGCTCTTCGACATGCTTTTCCACGCCTCCCTGCACATTCGGAACGCCGCGAAGTCCCAGCATCATGACGCGAGGCCGCTTGTCGTTTCGAACCATCAAAGTGCTCCCAACTGGGAATAGAGTTCCAGCGTGCGGTTTCTGTATGCCTGTGGCGAGAATTCATTACCCGCCCAGAGGCGGCCTGCCTCTCCCATCTTGCGCCGTGCCTGTGCGGTCAATCGCGCAAAAGCGCCCAAAACGCGGGCGAGATCGTCAATATCGCCCGTACGCGAAACCATCCCGGTCTCGCCTTCGATAATCATTTCGGGAATTCCGCCAATGTCCGCGCCGATCACCGGTACCCCAAGTGCATAAGCCTCCAGAATACTGATGGGGGCGTTCTCATACCATTCAGACGGCAGAACAAGCGCTTTCGCCTCACCGATCAGCCGATGCAGTCTTTCGCCCGAGACATAACCTGCAAAGGTGACATCGCCACCCGTCTCGGTCGCAAGCGCCTTCAGTGATTGTTCCTCCGGTCCCGTGCCAGCAATGACCAGTTTCTGTCCGGCAAGAGCCGCGGCGCGAATGAGCGTACCGATCCCCTTTTCCGGCGCCAGCCGTCCGACATAAGCGAAATAATCGCCCTCATCCGCATAGGGTTTCAGATTGTCCGTGTGGGCGAAGTTGGGAATATAGACCAGCTTTTCTTCCGGCCAGCCCCATTCGGCGAGCTTTGCGATATAAAAGCGGCTCGGCACGACGATACGGTCGAGCGTGTTGCGGTAGAGGCCCAGCATGCGATGAATTGCCGTCTCAACGAGCACCAGACCGCTCAACGCCGTGGAATCCTTGATGCATTTGTGGAGGGCCACATTATAGATGCGCCCGCCCTTGCAGCGCTCGCAGATCTGGTTGTGTGAGAGCATCTTATAGGCCGGACACGCCAGTTTCAGGTCGTGGGCCGTCATGACTGTCGGAATACCAGCGGCTTTCAGAACGGGAAAAATCGATGGCGACAGATGATGATAGATATTATGTGCATGCGCGACATTGGGGCGAAATTGTTCGATCAGCGCCTTGATCCGGTCTCGCGCCTCCCATGAATAGATGATCTTGCCCGCCTGCACGACTTTGGTAAGCGGGCTGCTTTCCCGTCCATACTCTATTTCGGACACGAAATAGGAAGACCAATCCGAAGGAAAATTGTCCGGATGCTGCATGGCAAAGGGTGCCGTTTGCCAGCCGATTTCGGAAAAGAGTTTGATGTGATCGAGAAAAACTGTTTCGGCGCCACCGCGCCGATAAAAGTAATTGTTGATCGCCAGCAGGCGATATTCCCTGTCATTTACATGCGTCAAGCAGCACCTCGTTGTACGCCAAGGCGCGCCAGCGCCTCGCGGACGGAAAGAACAGCCGCTCCGCTCTTCGCCGCATGGGATACGAGGCGTTCAAAGGTCTCCGGCCTGCACCCGAATTCAGTCGGCGTATCGCTGATATCATGCGTATAAAAGACGAGCCAGCCAGGATTGGCACTAAGATCATCGATCCAGCGGGTCTGGCGCGCAGCCCCGTCGTCTGGCTGTCTTATTTCCACTGCCTGCAAAAAGGCAAGATCAATCATACCGCGATTGATGCGATTGCCGCCGCCGCGACAGGTTGCAAAACGATCGGCAAAAAGCTGCCGTGTCATCATGGAAGACGCGCAATAAGGATAAGCGAAATTGCGTGGAAGGACGCGATCGGGCTCGAACTCATCGAGATAGGCCGTGTTGCGATCAAGGTCAGCCGTTATTTCCCCGGCGCCGCAGTAAGGAATCTTGAGGTGGTTATAGGTATGGCAACCCAGCTCATGTCCGCGTGCAACCAGCTTCCGGCAACCTTCCTGCGTAATCAGATTCCTCTCACGTTCTTTCGTGCCGACCATGTTGCCAGCAATATAAAAGGTGCCGTGGACGCCGTACTTGTCAAGGATCGCAGCTCCGGCGCTTTCCGCCGTATCAGGTACATCATCAAACGTAAAAGTAATGATCCGTTCGTTCGCTGGCAAACAAAACGGGCGCAAGGGAAGCCGGCGACTGATGCTGTCGTTCAACCGAATGGCGTACCATTCCAGACGTCTGCGCGCCCTCTCGAGACTATCCATTTCCGCCATTGCCCAAGTTCCCCAAAGCTGTTTCAAGCCTTGCCTTGGCCTGCAAGCGCAATCCGAAAACAGCAACCATGATACAGAACCATAGTGCCCCACCGTTCTGAAAGAACGTACTTTCCATACAAGACATATATAATCCGTAAAGCCAAAGGCGAATGTAAAGCAGCGTTAATATAGGGTCATTATCTGTTCTTTCCGCTTCCCTAATATATCGAAGCGGCAAAATCATTATCCAGAAAAGTGTCAAGGCCAGACCGATCACGCCGGCATTGATCATCATATCCAGAAATGAATTATGCGCATTGAAGGCGGCGACAGCCCAGCTTGCACCGCCGCCGCCTGCATAGACCATTTCAGGCGTCTTCCAGAACGAGTCCAGTCCGTAGCCGAAAATCGGCTTGGCCGAGATCGCCGCGAATGCAAGTTTCCAGATATCTGAGCGATTGGTGAAGCTGGCGTCAACTCCCAAACTTTGTACAAGCTCGCGCAATGGATCGAATACAGCGGCACCGACGGCGATAATATTAAAGGCCGCGATTCCGCCAATCGCAATGAAAACACGCGTCCATTTCCACCGCACGAATACGAGCGACATCAGCACGATAAAGGGCAACATGGCCGTCGATGTCTTGCCGCCTGTATGCAGCACGAAATAAACGCAAAGGGCGACAATTAGAAGACCGGTTTTCGGCAAACCGCGTTTGCGAATGTAAAGCCCAAAAAAACTCATCAGCACAAGAGAGGCGGCGGCGGCATTCTTGTGCGGATAGTGACCGCGCCAAGCACCGGCGAGCATAGGCTCAATGATGTCAGTAGCCTGATGAATCGCGCGTTGCGGCATAAAAATTACGCCGAAATAGGCAAATGCCAGTGTTATTAGTGAGCCAATCGCCAGCAACCGCGTCATCTGGCGTTCTGATTGCGGCAACAGAAGAAAGATGCTCGCGTTCAGCGCGGTCAGGACAGACAACACGACTTTCTTGCTGGCGATCATAGGATGAGCTGACAGCAAGGCCGTCAGGAACAACCAGAAGAATACCAGCCCCATCAGAATGCGCGGTTGCATGATGGCACTGCGCATCGAGCTGTTCAGCCCGTACAGCAGAAAGCTGCCCGTCAGGAAGAGGGTGACGAGCTGATTGAACGAACTGGAATCGGCTGCTTTGGCTGTAATGCCGGTAACGGCACCAGTATCGGGATAGGGACTGGTACCTATCCACATAAACAGGAACATGCACAGAAAAAGGCCAGCTCCGACAGATGACGACACTCGGGGCTGAATTTCCTCACGGGAATGGACCGATAGCTCAGCCAAGTCAGATGACGCTTTCCCTGTTGCGGCGCCACGCACCAAGATAGCCGAGGCCGAGCGCCAGCACGATACCAAGGCCCATTCCGGCGATGCCGCCCCCGGCGCCGAGCACCAGCGTCTTGGGCGGCCAGCTCCGGCTGATCGGCGGGATGGCCGTCGAAATGATCCGGATATTGGTGGCGTCCAGTTGCTGGCGCTGGCTCGTCTCCGACGAGCGGGTCAGAAAAGTGTTGTAGATCGACACTTTCGCGGCCATGTCGCGCTCGAGGTCCGAAAGCTGGACTTGAGCGTCATTATCGAGCGCGACAGCTGAACGGGCAGAAGCAGCCTGGGCGTTAAGCAACGCGACAACGGCGTTTGCCTGATCCAGATCGACCTTCGCGGATTGCAGGATACGGGCCCGTTCCTGCACCATTTGCTGCTCCAGACCGGCAAGCTGCCGCTCCGTATTCATCAATTCGGGGTAACGTGGGCCATAGGTCATCGCGAGGGCGTCGTAGCGCTGTTTAAGCGATGCATATTGTCCGCGCAAATTTGTCATCGTAGGCGACTGCAATGTGCTTGCAGGGCTAATGGCGCTTCCAGTGTCCCTGGTCAGTTCCTCGTAGCGCGTGCTTGCATCGGCAGCTCGCGCCTTGGCGTCGACCAGCTTGGAGTTGATCTGCGTCATCGATTGGGTGCTGACAAGTTCGCCGCCTGCGGTCTGCAAGCCGTGTGCCCTGCGAAACGCGGCGACTTTTTCTTCCGCGTCCGTCGCCGCCTTCTGCAAGGAGGCGAGACGTTCGGACAGAGCCGCAGCAGCCCGACCCGCTCCATCGGCATCCGCTTGGGCAACTTCTTCCTGGAAGGCATTTGCGAGGGAATCCGCCACCTTTACCGATTTTTCCGGATTATCCGTCCAGACGGCAATGGTAACGAGATAGGACCGTTCAGGCCGTGTAACAGTAATGCGCTGCGAGAGGGCGCGAACCGCTGTCAGCGTGTCATCCGTCGGACCCGCCGGTTTGGCGAGGCCAAGCATGGCCCGGAGATCGAAGGCAGGTGGAGGAGGAACAAACTCCTCATCTTCATTCAGTTTCAAATCCGTTACGACCCGCCGGAGTACGTTTCCGGAAGTCAGGACGCGCATCTTGCTTTCAATGTCGAGAATCTGGCTATCTGCCTGCAGGCTCTGGGCGTAGACGTCGTTCGGCAGTAATTGAAGACCGGACGGCGGCACCAGCAAATCCGTATAGGCTGTATATCGAGGCTTTGCCGTCATGCCATAGGCAAGCCCCGCCAGGCCGCCGATGATCGCGAGCGCTGCTATCAAAATCCACCGAGCCCGCATCCAGGCGAGCGCATCCAACAGGTCGATTTCAGGCAACATCAGTCCCTTGGGAGCAGATGCGACCGTTTCCGTGATCTTTTCTTCTTCGCGGACAATATGCGCTTCGCGCCCGACTGCGCGCAACCGCTCATCCACGAGCACCGGGTTTTCACCAGCGGTCTCCGTTACTCGTGCTTTCGAAGCGAGGTCACGCAACGTATACATTAGTTGCCTCTAAAATCCATTCGACAGCGCAAAAATGCCGTCGTCGTCTTCCTTAGACTTAAAGATTAAAAAATTCGGTTAATGAAAGGCAATCATCCGCGATGGTGTCACCAAAATGCATATCAGGCCCATTTAGTCTTGCAGTTTCTGTCAAATTTTCGTTGACCTGCTTGGCACCTTGTATTTTTCGGGATCTAAGAGAAAACGGAGCATATGCTGCATCGCCAGAAACTCTACAAAAAGCAATCCGCTTCACTACGGTCCGGACCGGCCCGAAAATTCGGTATAAAAATTTGAAACGCCATTGGTCGACATTCCTGTCCTACGCAGCTTCAAGCGGCAGCCTCTTTGCAGCAAACATCGCCCAGCTTTTAACATTTGCGCTGCTAGCGCGATATCTCGGTTCTCACGAGTTTGGCCTGTTCGTGACCATAATGGCTGTCACCAACATCGCTACCTTCATCTGCGGCCTGGGCGGAGCAGAATGCCTCGTGCGTCGCGTAGCGCAGGACCGCACGATCTACCCCGCGATGCTCGGCCACAATCTCATTCTCATTGCGATTACCGGTGTTGTCCTTGTCGCCGCCGGAATGATCATATTACCGTTTTGGCTGTACAATTCTCCTGAATTTGCAGGAAACCTGTTCGGGCTTTTCCTGCTGCTCGTTACCAACATTGTGCTTGTGCGCCTCATCCTGCTGGTTGAGCAGATTTATATCGCACATACCGACTTCCTGTCCGCCAATCTCTCTGTCGTGGGGTTTGCCGTTGCCCGGACCATTGCGGCAGCGACCGCCTGCCTTCTATTCGGCGTCTCCACCGTCGTCGGATGGGCCTATTGGCAGTTTGGTGTCCATGTCCTGGTTGCCGTGGTTTACGCCCTGTTTCTGCGCAGGCTGGGCCGACCGCAATACACGATCGTGCGTGACGAAATACGGCTCGGCGTGATGTTTGCTTCGCAATTCATCTTCAAGGCAGTGCGCCAGAATGCGGACCTCCTGCTCCTCGGCACATTGATGTCGCCAAGCGTCGTCGGCAGTTACGGCGTCACACGACGTATCATCGATAGCAGCACCCTGACTGTCGAAGCGATGAACCGTCTGGTTTATCCTCATCTGGCCCGCGCCAGCGCAAAAGGAATCCATCATGCCCTGCCGATCACGATGCGCCTGCTTGGTGCCGCATTTGCAATCGGCATATCAACCTCGCTGGCCGTGTTCATCATCGCGCCCTATCTGCCTTATCTGTTTGGCCACGAGTATGACATGCTGGTTTCCTTCTGCCGCACGCTTTGCTGGACCACCGTGTTTGTCGCCCTTTGGTCGATAGCCGTGGATCTGCTGGGTGCAGCCAGCCAGCACAGCTATCGCACCGCCGTCCTCAACACAGGCAATATTCTCGGCGCCCCCTTCCTGGCGCTGGCAACCTGGTACGCGCCGATCACAGGAACTTTCGCCGCCATTTACGCAATTGAAATCAGTATTGTGCTGGCATCATGGGGATGCGTTATCTACCTCGTTCGCCGGAGTCGTGACGCAGAAGTAAAGAAAGCGGTTTCAACAGTGGGGGCTTAGATGGCGGGGATCCCGATCTCGGCAAACGACGTCAAGTCGCGGCGCGTTCGCGCAATGAAGATTGATGATATCCCTGCCATTCGCACCCTCTTCCAGCGCGTTTTTCGTCCGCATTCAAAGTCGTGCCGCGAGACTTTTGATCAGTATTTTCAAAAGTTCTTTTTTGAGAACCCTTATTACGACCCGGCGATTGGCAGCGTGGTCCATGAGAACGAGCGCGGTGAGATTGACAGTGCGATCTCGGTCCTGCCCATTCCTTACAGGGTTAACGGCCAATCGGTCATGGGACGCTTGCTTTGCGCTTTCATGATGAAGCCGGAAATGTCGCCACGTGGTGCCGCCGAACTGACACTCACCTTGCGTCCGAGCGAAAAGATCCTCAACTTCACCGACAGTGCGGCCCCCGTAAGTCTCAAGCACTCCGAAGCGATCGGCGGGATAACACTCGGCACACACGGGCTCGGATGGACACGGGTATTCCAAGCCGCCAGCTATGTGGCCAATTACGTTGCCGAACGGCGTCCCGTTCTCGGCGGATGGGCAGCCAGTTCGGTGGGCAAAGTGCTCAACCCGCTCTTTCCAGTTCCCGCGATCAGGAGAGCAGCCAAATCCACGGCGGATGTGAGGGAAATTACGCAAGAAGAAGCCATATCTCTTGTTCCCGGCTATCTGCAAAGCTATTTGGCGCATCCAGCCTGGACAGAAAGCGACATTGGCTGGCTCTTCCAGATGGCGTCGGACAATCATGCTGCCGGTGCCTTGCGGTTCTGCGCGATCAATGACCGCGGCGGCAGCCCCGGCGGCTTCTTCTGTTACTATAGGCGCCCCAATGGCATCGCAGAAGTTCTGAACATCATCACGAAAGCCGGAATGGAAAAACATGCCGTCGATGCGATGCTGCTCCACCTGCAGGATGAAGGGCACATCGCGGCACAAGGAAGGGTTGACCCGCGTTATCTTAATGCGCTTTCACAGCAGTCGATCATGTTCTTCCGCCTGAAGGCCAATGTCTGCGTTGCTACGGCAAACGCCGACATGCTGAATGCAATTCAGCGCGGCGATATCTTTATCGGCGGACTTGCTGGCGAAAGCTGGAGCAGGTTGTCGACCGATTTCTATTGAACGGCGAGCTTCCTTTCCAAAAGAAAGAAAGTAGTCGGCCCCGCTTTGCCTGCACCATTATCCAGCCGGAAAGCGATCGGTCCAGATCCGGCAGCTATTTTTTCGTGGACCTTGCCGTCAAGACCGATCGGCGACAGCGTCCATGAAACGGCGTTTCCTGCCAGATTCACATCCACGCGGTTGCGCAGCAAAGTAACCGGCAGACGCCCCCAATCCTCGATAATCTTCTGCGCCTTGTCACGGAAACGCATGTCGGAATTCCGCGCATCGCTGGCGAAAATTACAAGCAGCCTTTCGCTGTCCTTCAGCCCTTTTCCGTCAATTGCCGAAACTGCAAACAGCCCCCTCGCCTCCGCATTGCCGAGGGACAATTCCTTCAAGGTCACGTGATCTCTCAGTTCGGCAAAGGCAATGGCCTCGGTCCGGGGCGTAACAACCTGCATCCGCTGTTTATTGCGGTCGAGCATGACCTGGCCCGTGGCGCTTTCAAACAAGCCTTGCGACGGGTCAGTGACGTTATCGTGCGATAGAAGTTCTGCGGCCTTCAAGCGCTGCAATACATTGTCGAGTGATGCACTCCGATAGCCGACCGCAACCGATTTCTGCAGGCCATGCGGCCACGCCTGCCCTTTCGTCGCAAGACCGATCCCACCGACAAGCGCCAATGGCTTCAGTCGCGCCGGTTCCCGGAACTCAAGCGATTCACCAAGGCTCGCCTCTCCCTGCATCATGAACGGTACATTGAAAGCCGCCGTTTCAACGTCGCCCCTGCGAAACAGCAGCGACGCCAGTGTTTCTCCGGCACGAGCAACGGGATCTGCAGCGAAGGTATACGGGACGATGCGCTGGCGGAACGGAGCCGCCTCGTCGAATGCAAGCGTCAAAGGCCCTTGCCCGTGGCGGCAGATACCATCCCAGCCCTGCAAGGCCGCATAGGCCGGCATCACTATTCCAGCTTCGTACCGATAACGGTTCCAGAACAGGTGCTCGTATTCTGTCGCGAGGAAAGGCCGTCCGAGCCAACGCCCGGCAGCGATTTCACTGACGTAGGACGCGGTATCGGCAATCGAACTCGTATCCTTGATTTCGGTGCCCGGACTGAGCGTTCCGATCCAGTCATGATAGGTATTGGCAACAACCGCTTGCTGGTTCTGTCGCGAAAGAGCCGTTTGGACCGTAAACCAGTTGTTATAGGGTGCGACGAGGCCACGATAACCGAGAACGCGCAGCGCCTGCTCAAGACGCTGGGTCAACAGGCGTTCTCTCTCAACGAGAAAAACCTGGAAATCCCGGAGCCGTCCACCGCCTCCGCTGCGGCTTTCCGGCAAGTGGATAGTTTGCTGCTCCAGATTTTCGCCGGGTGCCAAACCGCCCCAGGCTCGTGACAAGGCACGGGTATCGGCATAGCGCTTTTTCAGAAAAGCATTGAATGCCGGACGATAGCCGGTCCAAAATATTGTCCCGTCACCGGGCTCGTGCACAAAGCTCGTGAACTGGATGCCGTTTTCGTTGAACGGAATGACCAGCGCCAGCGCAGGGTCGCGCAAAGGTGCAAGTCCCGTATAGGGATTGACCGTGGCGTAGACTTCTTTCTGAAAACGCAGCCAGTGATCGAATGCCGCATCGTCCACATAGATCCGGCGTTTCAGATTGCCGTCCGGTCCCCATCGATCAGTGTCCTTGCCGCCCAAAGCGCCGCTTTCGGAAGTAAGTCCGTCGATAATCCAGTAGATACCCTCGCGCTTGAGCGCAGCCATCAGATAGCGCATCCGGTCGAGGGCTTCCGGGCGGAAATCGAAATCACGCGCCTGCCCGAGCATCAGGTCGGCATCAACGAAGTGAAACCGGGCTATATTGTAACCGTGCAGACGGAGCTGCCGCACATATCGATCAATAAAGGCGTGATCCACCGCCCGCGACGATGGCGGTCCCCAGGCAATCGACGCACATTGCAGCCGCAGTGCCTCGCTTGGCTTGTCAGCGCGGGCGAAATGCCCGTCGGCATTTGCGATCAGGCGATTTTTCTCTTCGATTGGCGTATTGGCCAGAAATCCCGAAAAGTCGAGAGGGCTGCCCGCGGAGATTTCGAGATTGTTTTCCTTGACCGGAAGCCATTCTTCGGCACCGGCACCAGACATTGCGAGGCCAATAAACCAAGCCGAGAGGACCAGTCGCCGGATGTCCATCAGGGCTCCCTTATAACCTTGCTCTCAATCCAGTCGGTCGGTTTGCGGCGCGGCTGAAAAAAGCCAAGGGGCAGTGCTGCTGCGTGAAATATCCACGCAACCACCGCGTAGACGCCAAGTTCGATATTGCGCGTGCGAATACACATTGCGACGAACGGAATTGCGGCAATGATGACAGCCACGACAATTGCGGGAAGCCATCTCGGCACGAAAACCAGAGCAGCTATAATGGCCAGCCACCAGATATAAACCGCGCCCCACAGCCGCAATTCCGGCAGTTCGCGGAACAGGTTTTTTTGATGCGGTTGTCCCATCGCCGCACGCAACACTTCTCCTGTGCCGCGCAGGTATTTGCTTTTCCAGCGGCGGACCAGAAGTTTGTAGGCATTCATCGTATAGCCAAAATGCTGCACGAACGGCCGGTCCAGACGATGGAGTTTCCATCCATGGCTGCGCAGGCGAACACCGGCATCAAACTCTTCGTGACCGTGCAGATTGCGATCGGAGAAATAACCGGCCTGCTCGATGGCGCTGCGCCTGTAAAGCCCGCCGCCGTTCATGCGATCGATATCGCCTATGCGTGCTTCGGGCGAATGCCGCTTTGAACGGCGCTGAAATTCCAGGCTTTCCAAGATCTGATCCACGACATGGCCGGTCACGCCGCCAACATCCGGGTGGCTGTCGAGATAAGCAAGGGCGGCGGGAAGAAAATCCGGCTCGAGTATCATATCGCCATCGATCAGGCAGATAAAAGGCTGTGTCGAATATTGAAAACCGAGCTGTGGACCCAGCCCGCAACTGGCCTGAGCGGGCGGCTCGATCTGCACGATCCTGATCGGATATGCCCGAGCGATCTCGATTGTACGGTCGGTCGATCCACTATCCGCCACGATGACTTCGACTTTACCGCCGGGCAAGGCTTTCAAGGCGCTTTCAATGGCTCCGGCGATACGCTTTTCCTCGTTCAAAGTCTTGATGATAATCGAAACAGACATCTTTGCCCTATTTGTGAAAAGCACATGCGAAGCAGTTTGCCGGTTCGCACCAGCCGAGCCGCTATTCATGATTTTCTTTGGTTTCAAATCTATTAGAATCTTGCAACTAGAAAATGAGATTCGACGCGCAAACCGTGAAAGAGATTTATGCTCACCAATGATTTTGACATCCAAGTCTACAAGAATACGGAACGGTTATCCAGTGACTGGCCGGATGCCGACGACAAGACCGGCAGCGCATTTTTTGTTTTCCAGTCCAAATCCTTCATCCGAGCATGGGAAGCGAGCTATGGACAGAAATCCGGCACGGAACTGTGCCTGACCGAAGTTCGCCAGAGCAATGGAACCCCTCTTCTTTTTCTGCCGCTTTTCATCAAGCTGACCTATGGAACGTGCGTGCTTTCATTTATCGACGACGGTGTTAGCGATTATAACGGTCCCATTATATTTCCGGCCGCAGCGCAGCTTTCGCAGGAGGCTGCCGCGCGCCTTTTTGAAGCTGTCTTGGCGGCGGTTCCCCCTCACGACGTGATTGCGCTTTGCAAGATGCCGCAGCACGTCGAAGGCATCGCAAATCCTTTGTGGCCGTTGACAAATCTGTTCTCCGAAGCGTCAACGCACGCAATTTCCCTGACACGTCGGCTGGAAGAGATCGAGCAGTCCATACAGGGCATAAAGACTGTCAAAAAGCGGGACCGGGCACTTCAAAAACTGGACGGTTTCCGTTTTTACGTGCCACAGACGGAACCCCAGCGGCGGGCTCTGCTCGAAACCATGTTGCGCCAGAAACAGCGCCGTTTCGAGGAAACAATGGTTCCCGGTTTCGATGTCCATCCCGAAAAGCGACGCTTTTTTGAAGAGGCGACCGAACGGCTCGCCCGACGCGATGCTCTCCATTTTTCCGCGCTTGCGGTGGGTGAGACGATATTGGCCACGATGTGGAGTGTCGTCCGCAATGGCCATTACTGCGCGATGATTACGACTTTTGAAGACGGCGAATGGAGTAAATTCTCCCCCGGCAAGGTGATAATTCTGCATCTTCTGCACACGCTCAAAGCGGAGGGATACCAATGTTTCGATCTGGGCTATGGCGACGAGCCGTGGAAGCAGGGCTTGCGTGACCGGACTGTCCCCATGCGTGACCTTGTCAGGGCGGTCACTCTTCGGGGAAGTATATCATTGGCTCTCGACCGGTCGCTGGAACGGATACGCGCCACAGCGCTTTATCAGAAGTTACGTCCGTTGAAATGGCGATTGCTGCGCAAGCTTCGATAGAAATCATGCTGCCCGCTTCGGCAACCGCACCGTGAATGTCGACCCTTCGCCCAACTGCGAGCGAACGACCAGACGTCCGCGATGACGGGCGAGAATGTGTTTGACAATGGCAAGGCCAAGCCCTGTGCCCTTTTGGGCGCGGCTGGTTTCCACGTTGATCCGATAGAAGCGTTCGGTGAGACGCGGCAAATGCTCGGCGGCAATGCCCGGACCAAAATCCTGAACGGACGCGACGACCTCCGGCGAACTGCCGCTATCGTCTTCATCCAGTTTGACAATCACCCGCTTTCCAGCCTGTCCGTATTTGCAGGCATTCTCCACGAGATTCTGGAAAACCTGGATAAGCTCGTCGCGCGCGCCGGTAACCATCACGGAATGATCGGGCAGTAGCCGCTCGATATTGATGTCGAGACCGGCTGCCAGCGGCGCCAGCGTATCGGCAACGTGATTGAGAACGGAAGTCATGTCGACGCATTCATTGACGGTCAGATGTGCCCGCATTTCAAGTCGCGACAGGGACAAAAGATCATCAATCAGGCGCGACATGCGTTCAGCCTGTTTCTGCATGATATCCAGAAACCGATCGCGGGCGGCCGCATCGTTTCGCGCCGGTCCTTGCAGCGTTTCGATGAATCCGCGCAGCGAAGCGAGCGGCGTGCGCAACTCATGGCTTGCGTTGGCGATGAAATCCGAACGCATCCGATCAATGCGGCGCGTTTCGCTCTGATCACGAAAAAGCAGGACAAAAAGTTCCGGCCTGCCGTCATTGCCCGGCAATGCCTTGACCATGGCCTTGAACCAGCGATCAATCGGCACACGTTCGAAATATTCTATGCTTCGTGCTTCGCCATCCGCGATCACTCCCTGAATCAAGGCGTGCATTTCCGGCGCGCGGAAACGCAGATAAAGCGCCGTGCCCGTTTCCAGCGACTGGAACGCTTCGACAGCCGCCGAATTGGTGAACAGCACCGTGCCACCGTGATCGAAGACAATCATCGGATCGGTCAGAAGGTCAGCGAGGCGCTCGCCGGACACGCCGGCCATATCGTTGGGCGCTATGCTTTTCACTGGAATTTCATCCGGTTCGCTGCCCGCAACCTCGCTCGCAAGCCAGACGGCGCCAAGAACAACCAAGGCCAGCAGGCCAGCGCGAAACCAAAATGGGAGATCCAGAGCCAGAACACAAACCGCCAGAACAATGCTGGCGAGCACAACGCCCTTGACCCGCAGAAGAGGCTCGAAAATCGACTTCGCGGCTGCTGGATCTGGATCGGTGCGGTTGCCTGCCTCGCTCATACTGCTTCCTTCTGCGGTTGTGGCCTCGGCTCTATCCGAAAATGCCGGAACACCTTTACGCGGCTTCCAAACAGCCCATATCATGCCTTGATATAAACGAAAGGGAATTGCCGTGGGTGACAGTTCGAAGACAGCTAACAAAAAGAAAGACAAAAAAGACGAGGCAAAGTCGGGCGACAAGCCAATCAAGCTGAAAATTGGAGGTGAGACGCGGACGTTCGACATAAGCGATCCGAAGCTGCCGAAATGGATTGACGACAATGCGTTGCGCTCAGGCGGATATCCCTATCCATCCAAGATGAAGTCGGAGGAATATGAAGAAACGCTCGAGCGGCTTCAGATCGAACTCGTCAAACTTCAATACTGGCTTCAGGACACCGGGGGCCGCGTCATCAGCGTCTTTGAAGGCCGGGACGCTGCCGGGAAGGGCGGCACCATCTTTACGATCCGCGAGTTCATGAACCCCCGAACGGCTCGCAATGTCGCCTTGCCGAAACCAACCGAAACCGAACAGGGTCAATGGTATTTCCAGCGCTACGTCGCGCATTTTCCAACGGCGGGAGAGTTCGTCACATTTGACCGTTCATGGTACAACCGGGCGGGCGTCGAGCGCGTCATGGGTTTCTGCACGCCCGCGCAGCTTGAAACATTCCTGACCGAAACGCCCGATTTCGAGCGCATGATCGTGACGGATGGCATCCACCTTTTCAAATTCTGGCTGGATATCGGGCAGGAAATGCAGCTCAAGCGCTTTCATGAGCGCCGCCACAGCCCGCTCAAGAACTGGAAATTCTCCCCGGTGGACGTGGCCGGCATTTCGCGCTGGAATGATTATTCCGATGCATTGCACACCATGCTCGAAAGGACAGATACGGGCTACGCTCCCTGGACAATCATTCGTTCAAACGACAAGAGGCGCGCCAGACTGGCTGCAATCCGGCGCATCCTTTTGACCCTGCCTTATGAAGGAAGAGACCTTCAGGCAATTGGCGCCGAGGATCAATCGATCATCGGACGCGGCTCCACATTCCTCACCTCGTCACCGGCGGAGATGTAAAACAGGCTTGGCTGGTGCGGTGTCTTTTCCCACAGATGCGGGACATGCACCAGCTGCCATAATGCGCGCCAGGCGGCAATTGAAATCAATACCCAATATACCGGGATCGAGAAGAGGTACGCATATCCTCCCAGTTCCGTTGGTTCCATCGTTCTCGCACCGAGAAGATAGAAACTGAGATAGGCCAGCAGGATGTTCGTCACATCGATCCCCAACAGCCAGACACCGTGCGTTGTCAGTGGCCCGAAAAGCATGCTGATCAAAAGGAGGGCGAACATGACGAGCATCAGGGGATGCAGAAGCGCCGAACCGATTATTCCCAAGGTATAAATCTGATTGACCAAAAACCTGAACCAGCCCAGCTCGCGCCAGGTATTGTGCGGCTGGCGCCCATGCACGAGCCATGTCTGCATCCAGCCCTTGAGCCAGCGTGTCCGCTGCTTGCGCCAGATATCGTAATTGATGGGCGCATCTTCAATCGTGCCTCGCGTGATCACGCCGATGCGGTAACCGAAACGAGCAAGCCTGACGCCAAGATCGGCATCTTCCGTGACGTTGTAGGCGTCCCAGCCGCCAACCTCTTCCAGGCAGGATCGCCGAAAATGGTTGGAAGTTCCTCCAAGCGGAATGACAAGCCCTTGGGAAGCAAGCCAGGGCAGCAGTCCGCGGAAAAGCGCGGCATATTCGAACGCGAACATGCGCGTCAGCAAATTATGGCGAAAGTTCCCGATTATCAGCGGTGCCTGCACGCAGGCCAGCCTGTCGCCCTCGACCTGAAAGGTCTGCCATGCTTCAAGCAACTGGTCAGGATGCGGACGGTCTTCGGCATCGAAGACCGCGACAATCTCACCCCGGGCAAACTGCAATGCGTAATTCAACGCCTTGGGTTTCGTCTTGGGTCCGCCAGAGGGCACGAGAACCAGTTCAAAATTCGACGGCAGCCGCACACGGCGTATCGCCGTTATCGTATCGAAGTCGTCCTTCTCGCAGACAAGCTTGATATCGAGCTTGCTGGCAGGCCAGTTCAGACGTTTCAAGCTCGTAACAAGCTGGCCTATAACTTCCTGTTCCCGATATAGCGGCACCAGCACGGAATAGACCGGGAGATCGCGCGGCCTGCCTTTCCTGATTTCCGTGAATTTCAGCCGCCTGCCAGCGACCGCTGCGAACAAGCGGATGATCACGCAGCCGAAGAAGAATAATGACAGCGCGACGTGGAGAACAAGGAGAGTGGCCGCGGGCCAATTGAACATGCAGGCGAACAACGCATAAACCGCCATGGCAATGACAAATGCCTGGGGCGTATCGAGAACGCGCGAGGCGGACAGCGATTCCGGCGTCATTTCATAGGCTCTGGCGATCAGGTCCTTTTGATGCCGTTGCCGCATGACCTGCTTCAAGAGCGTCGGCGTGCATATCCGTATTCGATTTTTCAATTGCGGTGTCGCAAGGATATAATCCCGAAGCGTTCTGATGCGATTTTCCGCGGGCGCTATATAGAGATAGCTGCTTCCGTCCGCGCCGAGCACCATGACCTGCCCGACATCGATGAATGCCGACGGCTTTTCTTCACCCGATACGAAAATACGCGACGGCAAGGCTTCGTTTGTGAACTCCAAGGTCAAAAGATCAGCGATAGCTGCATAAAGGACCGATTCCGCAACGTCGCCTCGCTGAACCAGTTCCACGCAAAATGATGTTCCGTGGCGAGTAGCCGCGCTATATGCCCCCAGCAACGCTTCTCTTGACACGCCGCATTGTTCCAATCTGGCTGATATGGCGCTGCATATCTCCAGATCGAACGCAGTCGATACACTACTCATAGTACCCCCGCACTACTGAATATTTGTGTTTTTATTTTATATATATGCTTATATACTAATTTTACCGAAGGCTTTATTAGTTACTTATTTCGGTAAAATTACAATCAAAACGTAATATACTCAAAAAGAATTGCAACCTTTATTTTCTTCAAACCTTCAGTGAATATGGAAGGGCAATCGATGCGCAGTTAACGCGAAATTATAATAAGGAGAGCAGAAAGGGGTCATGAAACGCCACCTTCCAAGACTGCTGATCGCGCTGGCATCCGCATGTGGTATTCATAGCGCGCAGGCTTCAGACACAGAGCCCCAGGCTCCGTCCTTCATCAACCAGAAGGAGCGTCTGCCGTTGCCGTCCTTGCAAGCACTGACACGGTTGAGATTCATTACAACCGTCGACTTTCCCCCGTTTAATATGCTCGGCGATCAGGGACAGCTTTCCGGCTATAATGTCGATCTTGCCAAGGCTCTTTGCCGCCAATTGGGTGTCGACGATATATGCCAGATCGAAGCTGTGCCATGGAATGAACTGGAAGAACGTCTGCTCGGCGGCCAGGCTGAAGCCATTCTGGCGGGATGGAAGCCGACCGAAGCAAATCGCGAACAATTTGCCTATTCGCGGTCCTATATGCGGCTGCCTGCGCGTTTTGCGACAACCATTGCCGGCGCCTTTAATGACGATCCGGTCACAGCCACGAAGGGCAAGAACGTGGGCGTGATTGCAGGCACGGCCCATGAACAATTGTTGAAAAGCTATTTTCCCCAGGCCGTTGCAAAGACTTACCCCGATGAAGCACTCATGCTTGCCGATCTCAAAAGCGGCAAGATTGGCACCGTCTTTCACGACGGCATGTCGCTTTCCGTGTGGCTTAACAGTCCCGAAGGCCACGCGTGCTGCACTTTTGCAGGAGGCCCTTATCTTGCGCCGCAATATCTGGGCTCCGGCCTTAGCATTGCCGTTGCACAGAAAAACACGCCCCTTGTCAGCGCCTTCGACAACGCACTGCAAGCCTTGCAGCAGAAGGGGACACTGACGGAGCTTTACCTGCGCTACTTCCCCAACAGCTTCTATTGATCCGGACATCAGGCGGGGGACCGTTCAATCCGGTCGTCCATTGCGTGCCATTTTGACGCAGGACGAGGTCGCCGCCAACCGCGTTTTCAGATATTTTTGAAATTTCCGATATATCGATACTTACAGTACAAAAGTAAAGTTGTTTTCTATCAAATAAATAACGCGAAAAATACGTTTTAATATCGACATAAAAGCTGGCAAATCAGGGTAAGTTGCGCAGCTTTTAGCATAAAAGGACCGAAAAATACATCCATTTATTTTGACTTGAACAATTCCGCCTTCGAACAATAATCAAAGGAAGGGAGAAGGAGGAGATATACAATGTTCGATGGCGTACCTGCTCAATGGCACAAGGTTCCGGAACAAACAAAACGCTCGCCGAATGAAGCCGCCTACGTGTTTCTGGGCATCATGCTCGCAGCACTCAGCGTACCGGCGACATTTCTGGGCTGGGCAATCGTTCAAAGTATCGCATCGCTTTTCTAGAACCGGGCGGTTTTTCGGAAGGCCCGTCACAGGCTATTTTCCGGCCTTGGCAGGAAGTGTGGCACAGGATGCAAAAAGCCCCGCCTTTCGACGGGGCTTTTGTTTGCAGTTTGAACCTGACTAGATCTGATTATCAGCCTGCGTGTTCGGGCTGGAAGTCTCATTCAGGTCTTCATCCTCCGGCCTCTTCGGAGGCTTGCGTGCGATCAGGCTGTAGAACATCGGAATGAAGAATGTGGCGATGAACGTTGCAGCCAACATGCCGCCGATAACGCCCGTACCGATCGAGTGACGGCTTGCCGAACCGGCACCCGTGCTGATGGCCAGCGGCACCACGCCGAGAATGAAGGCCAGCGAGGTCATCACGATCGGACGGAAGCGCAGGCGGGCTGCCGACGCTGCCGCCTCGATGGCGGATTTGCCGGTCTCCCGTTCAAGCACCGCGAATTCCACGATCAGGATCGCGTTCTTCGCCGCCAGACCTATGAGCGTCACCAGACCAATCTGGAAATAGACGTCATTGGTCAGCCCGCGCAGATCGGTCGCCAGCAACGCACCGAAGATTGCGAACGGTACTGCCGTGATGACGGCGAGCGGCAGGCTCCAGCGTTCATACTGCGCGGCAAGGATCAGGAACACCATGACAAGACCGAAGATCATGGCCTGCGTGCCCGTGCCGCTGGTGGTCACTTCCTGATAGGCCGAGCCTGTCCATGCGATCTGGTAGCCTTGCGGGAGGACTTCCGCAGCGACTTCCTGCATCGCCTTGATCGCATCACCGGAAGTGAAACCCGGCGCCGGATTACCGGTGATCTTGGCCGCGTTGAAGGCATTGAAGCGTTCGAGCTGATCCGGACCAACGATACGCTTGACGGTCACGAGAGCATCGAGCGGGATCATGCTGCCGGAATTGGCCCGTACGAAGACATGCTTGAGATCGCTTGGATCGCGGCGGAACTCGGCTTCCGACTGGAGGTTGACCTGGTAGTTGCGGCCAAACAGCGTGAAGTCGTTGACGTAGAGGCTGCCGAAGGTTGCCTGCATTGCGGTGAATACAGAATCGATCGGCACACCCATGGCCTTCGCCTTTTCGCGATCAAGCTGGATGTCGTACTGCGGAACGTTCGGATCGAACGTCGTGCGCACGCCCTGCAACTCGGGCCGCTTGACTGCAGCCTCGGTAATGAGCTGGGTCGCCCGCGTCAGCGAATCCACACCGCCGCCCGTACGATCCTGAACGTAGAGTTCAAAGCCGCCGGTCGTGCTGAGACCCATGATCGGAGGCGGGTTGAACGCAAGAACAAGGCCGTCCTTGATCCCCGCATTCATCCCCATGATGGCGCCGGGGAGATTGCGCGCGTCGGTTTCAGGCGTCGTGCGTTCCTTCCAGTCCTTGAGCATGATGAACATCGTGCCCGCACTGGTTTTCAGACCGCCCGACAGAAGGTCAAAGCCGGATACCGCAAAGACGCTCTCGACAGCAGGGTTTTTCCGGATATTCGCGCTCGCCTGATCCAGAACCGCCGTTGTGCGCTCCAGAGAGGCGGCGGGAGGAAGCACCGCAACGCTGAACAGGAAGCCCTGATCCTCATCCGGCAACAGCGATCCCGGCACCCTTTCGAAAAGATAATAGGTGGCGCCCAGAAGACCCGCAAAAATGACCAGTCCGATTGCAGCGCGCTTCAGGAAGAAGCGAACGCCGCGGGAATAGCCGTCCGTCACCCGCTCGAAGAAGCGGTTGAAGATGCGGAACGGCAGCATCGGCTCATGATGGCCCGGCTTCAGGATCAGCGCGCAGAGCGCGGGCGTCAGTGTCAGAGCCACGAGACCTGACAGCGTCACCGAGATCGCGATGGTCACGGCGAACTGCTTGTACATTTCGCCAACGAGACCGCCCATGAAGGCGACCGGAATGAACACCGCGCACAGCACGAGAACAATCGCGACCACCGGCCCTGTCACCTCGCCCATGGCCTTGATGGCGGCCTTGCGCGGCGACAGTTTTTCCGTGGTCATGATACGTTCGACGTTTTCCAGCACCACGATAGCGTCGTCGACCACGATACCGATTGCCAGCACCAGACCGAAGAGCGTCAGGAGGTTGATGGAGAAGCCCAGCACATACATGCCAGCGAAAGTACCGATAATCGAGATCGGCACCGCGATGATGGGGATAAGCGTCGCCCGCCAGTTCTGCAGAAAGATGAACACCACCAGCACGACGAGAATGATCGCCTCGATGAAGGTGTGAACCACTTCCTCGATGGAAACCTTGATGAACTTCGTCGTATCGAACGGGATCGAATAATCGATACCCGCCGGGAAGCTTGCCTTCAGCTCATTCATTCGGTTCTGAATGAGTTCCATCGTGTTGAGCGCGTTGGCGCCCGGCTGCAGATAGATCGCAATCGGGACGGCTGACGTGCCGTTCAGATTACTGTCGACGAGATAGCTTTCCGTACCGAGTTCGACACGCGCGACGTCCTTGAGACGGAGCGTTGCCGCATTGGAGCTCGAACGGAGGATAATGTTCTCGAATGCCGCGGCGTCAGGCAGGCGTCCCTGCGTGGTCGCCGTATAGGTGAACGGCCCGGCTTGCGGATCTGGCTGGTCGCCGAAGCGGCCTGCCGCAAACTGCGCGTTCTGCTCCTGGATAGCCGCCGAGACGTCGCTTGGCGTCAGATTATACTGCGCCAGCTTGTCAGGCCGCAGCCAGATGCGCATCGAATAATCGATGTTGCCGAGCAGCTGCACGTCACCGACGCCCTGCAGACGCTTGAGATCGTCGACCACATTGAGGAGCGCATAGTTACCGACATAGGTGCGGTCGTAGCGATCGCTGTCGGAGAACATGGCGACCATGCCCAGAATTGTGGTGGAACGCTTGTCCACAGTCACGCCAAGGCGCTGCACTTCCTGCGGAAGCGAGGAAGTCGCACGCTGCACGCGGTTATTGACGTTGATGGTGGCCTGATCCGGGTCAGTGCCCAGGGCAAAGGTCACGGTCAGCTGCATCGTGCCGCTGCCGAGGCTCGAGGACTGCATATAGAGCATGTTCTCGACGCCGTTGATCTGCTGTTCCAACGGCGCGGCAACGGTCTGCGCCACTGTTTCGGCACTTGCACCGGGATAGGTTGCACTGACGACGACCTGCGGCGGCGTCAGTTCGGGATACTGGGCAATCGGCAAAATCCGGATACAGATCAGGCCGGCCAGCACGAGCACAATGGAGATGACCGCCGCGAAAACGGGGCGGTCGACGAAAAATCTGTTCATTGCTTGCCTGCCGCCTGTTCTTTGCCAGCTTCAGCACCCGCCGCCTTGTCCGGCGAGGTGCGATTGCCTGCTTCAGTCGCTGCGTCGACCGGATTAACGGGCTTGCCGGGCGCTGCCTTGACAAGTCCTTCGGAAATCACCCGGTCGCCTGCATTGAGGCCCTCGGAAACCAGCCATGCGTCGCTCAACTCGCGCGCGACGGTGATCGGCCGGACTTCGACAATATTGTCCTTGTTGACCACATAGACGAACTGCGTTTGCGGCCCCTGAAGCAATGCAGCCTTCGGGATCGTGATGGCGTTCTTCACCTGAATGCCAAGAATGACAGCGCGGACGAACTGGCCGGGGATCAGGCGTCGATTGGGATTCTCAACCACCGCGCGGGCGCCAAGCGTACCTGTTTCCGTATCGAGCGACGAAGAGGTGAAATCGATCGTTCCCTCGTGATCGTAAACCTGTCCGTCACCGAACAGAACCTTGATCTTCAGGCGGTCCGCATCCTCACCCGTCGCGCCGCGCTCAGCGCGCAAACGGTCGATTTCAGCCGCTTCCGTGTCCGTAAACGAGAAGTTCACATAGACCGGATCGAGCTGCGTGATCGAAGTCAGGAGACTGGAAGATGCATCGGTGCCGATAAGGCTGCCCTCATTGACCTGTTCGAGGCTGGTGATGCCGCTGATCGGTGCAGTCACCTTGGTGTAGCTCAGATTAAGCTCAGCCGTGCGAAGCTGCGCCTTGGCCGCCGCAACCGAAGCCTTGTTCAGGTCTCGCGTCGCGAAAGCCGAATCACGAACGGCTGTGCTCTGCACCTTCTGCTGGACGAGTTGTTCGGCGCGTTCAGCATCGCGGATGGACTGCTGATACTGCGCTTCGGCCTGGGCCACTTGTGCCTGAGCCTTTTCAAGCTCGGCCTGATAAGGCGCCGGATCAATCTCGAACAACACGTCGCCGGCCTTGACTTCCGTGCCTTCGATGAAATTGCGGTGAAGCAATATTCCGCCCACACGCGCACGCACCTGCACGTCGCGATAGGCGCTGATACGCGCCGCATATTCGTAGGTAACAGGCACATCATGCGGCTCTACCACGGTAACGGATACCTGTGGCGGCGGCGGCGTTGCCCCGCCGGGTGCCTGTGCCAGAACGGGTTGCCCCGCAAAGACAAGAAAAGCGGCCCCTGCCGCAAAAAGCCGAATGGAACGGTTCAAAGTCATGGTGGGAGTGCCCTTGCTGTCGCGCGGTGCTGCCAATTTAACATACACGAGTGTTTGTAAATACGAACTACCGTGTTATAGTCAATCACTCAATATTACAGATCACGAATGAGTTACCCAATTCAATGGCGAATTGAGCCCACAAGCCTGCCTGCATTCACCCGAGAGAAGTCATGCGAAGAACGAAAGCCGAGGCAGCCGAAACCCGGGAAGCGATTCTGATAGCTGCCGAGCAGGTTTTCCTCGAGCGTGGTGTAAATCAGTCTACACTGATGGAAATCGCCTGTCATGCCGGAGTGACGCGGGGGGCGATTTATTTCCACTTCCGCGACAAGGTGGAGATTCTTCGCACCATCATCGGCAATGTCCGGTTTCCGCAAGAAGAAATCATGCTGCAGGCAGCGGCTGTCAACCATCCCAATCCGATGCATGTGCTGGAACAATCGATTATCCAGGCACTGCAGCTTTTCTCCAAGGATGAGCGTCAGCAGAATATCTTCATCATTATCAACCAGCGATGCGAGTTCGTCGGCGAGATGGCCCCGCTTGAAGAGCGCCTTAGGGAAGCGCGCGCCAATGTTCTCTCCCTTTTCGCCGGATTGCTGGACGTGGCCGCAAGACGCGGGGAGCTTTCAAAGGAATGGACCGCTGACACCGCAGCACCGATCCTGCTTTCCATGCTAAGCGGGCTTCTCAACGAATGGTTGCGAGGCGACAGGAACTATGATCTTGTCATTTACGGCGGCAGGGCAATCTCGATACTCGTTCAATCTCTTAGAAATCAGGCATTAGAAGCCCAATAAAACGGTCGCCGGGCACAGTTCCGATATTCTCGACCCGCCGGACAGGCTATTTTGCCCGTGGCGGGTTTCAACCGATCGTGAATGCCAGACTTCAAAATTGGGAGAGACACTCGACTCTTTTTTAATTTACGCTTACGTCAATGTAACTCTTGCGAAGAGAGCAAAACTCGACCACATTTATCAATGAGGGAGCCGTCCGTGGGGCGGATGGCTTGGGAGACGGCGGGCGCACAGGCTGCCCAATACAGGACGGAGCAATCCGGGGAGAAGAAATGGCAAAAAAAGCGACTGGGCAAAGTGCATCCGTAGTCGAATCCATCACCGCAGGATCGCCAGCCAATGGCGCGCCAGTGCCGGAAAAGATCTGGTTCAAGTCTTATCCCGCTGGCGTTCCGCACGAGATCGACCTGAGCAAGGCAACTTCCATCGGCGATATGATTCTGGCATCGTGCCGACAATTCGCCTCCAGCCCTGCCTTCACCTGTATGGGCAAGGATCTGTCCTACAAGGAACTCGATGAACATTCGCGCGCGCTTGCTGCTTTTCTACAGTCGCGGGGCCTCGTAAAAGGCGACCGTGTCGCGGTGATGATGCCGAATATCCTGCATTATCCGATTGCCTTCACGGCGATCCTCCGCGCAGGTTTCGTTGTCGTGAATGTCAATCCGCTATATACGCCGCGAGAGCTGGAGCACCAGTTGAAGGATTCCGGCGCCAAAGCGTTGATTGTTCTGGAGAACTTTGCCGCGACGGTAGAAAAGACCCTTAGCTCTGTCGACGTTCCCAATATCATCGTCGCCTCGATGGGCGACATGCACGGCCTAAAGGGCCATATCATCAATCTCGTTGTGCGCCGCGTGAAAAAAATGGTGCCGGCTTGGAACATTCCGGGGCATACCTCCTTCAAGGATGCACTGGCTCAAGGCCGCGCCCAATCCTTCAACCCAATTCCCGTACAGGGTTCCGACCTTGCTTTCCTGCAATATACCGGAGGCACGACCGGCATATCGAAAGGTGCCATGCTGACCCACAGCAATATTCTTGCGAATGTGGAGCAGATGCGTATCTGGATGGAGGTTGCGTTCCGCAACAAGGGCAAGCCCAAGGCCCTGAATTTTGTGTGCGCCCTGCCGCTTTACCACATTTTCGCGCTTACCGTGAATGCGATGATCGGCGTTAAACTCGGGGCGCGCAATGTCCTCATCCCCAATCCACGCGATATTCCCGGTTTCGTGAAAGAATTGAAGAAATATCCGTTCCATATCTTCCCGGGCCTCAATACGCTGTTCAATGGCCTCATGAACAATCCCGATTTCCAGGCGCTGGATTTCAAACCCCTGATCCTCACTCTCGGCGGCGGCATGGCCGTGCAGCGCCCGGTTGCCGAGCGCTGGCAGAAAATGACCGGCTGCCATATCACGGAAGGCTACGGCCTTTCGGAAACCTCGCCGGTCGCCTGCGCCAATGCACTTGACGCAACGGAGTTTTCCGGCACCATCGGCTTGCCGATGCCGTCAACCGACGTCGCAATCCGTGATGATGACGGAACAGACCTCGCGCTCGGTGAAGTCGGCGAAATCTGCGTGCGCGGGCCGCAGGTGATGGCCGGATACTGGAACCGTCCCGACGAAACCAAGCGTGCGATCATGCCCGACGGTTTTTTCCGCACCGGCGACATGGGCTTCATGGATGAACGAGGCTACACCAAGATCGTTGACCGCAAGAAGGACATGATTCTTGTTTCCGGCTTCAATGTTTATCCGAACGAGATCGAGGAAGTAGCCGCGGGTCATCCGGGGATCGTGGAATCGGCTGCCATCGGCATACCGAACGAACATTCCGGCGAGGTCGTGAAACTGTTCGTCGTGCGCAGCGACCTCAACCTGACCGCAGATGACGTCAAAGCCTATTGCGCTGAACGGCTCACCAATTACAAGCGCCCGCGCGAAGTCGAGTTTCGCGAGAGTCTACCGAAAAGCAATGTCGGCAAGATTTTGCGGCGAGAACTGCGCGACTAGAGCATTTCCAGCAAAAGTGTGAAACGGTTTTGCGTTCGGAAATGCGGCAAAAACAAATAGATAGAGCGGTTCCAACGATTCCGTCAAAACAGGAACCGCTCTAGGGCATCGGCCCGAAAATCGGAATCGATTTTCTAAAAGCACGACGCTTGGATTCAATAGGTTAGAGTATTGAACAGGATGTGATTGCGGTCGGATATCTTATCCGGCCGCAATTGTTTCAGAGCGTTTTCATACAGAGGGCGGCGCCAGCAGTTCAGGCAATCCGGCAACGCTGTCCAGCACCACATCGGCATGTGGCTCGAGCGCCTCGCGCGGACTGTTGCCCGACAGGACGCCCACTGCCAGCCCTGCCCCCGCCGCGTGGGCTGTTTCAAGATCATGAAGATTATCGCCAACCATGGCGATCTCGTGCGGAGCCAGCCCCAGCTTTTCAGCAAAATAAAGCAGCGGATCGGGATAGGGTTTCGGGCGTGCCGCCGTGTTGTAGCCGATCACTACGTCGAAAAACCCGTCGATGCCCAGCGCCTTGGCCGTGGCATGGGCACCCGCCTCGGAATCGTTGGTGGCAATGCCCAGCCGGAAGCCCATTGCACGAAGCGCATCAAGGGTTTCATGCAAGGCTTCTATGGCAACTGCCGAGCGTGCGCCTTCAGTGACGCAGTAAGCGTCATATTCTTCGACAAGCTCGCGCAATTGCCTGGGCATCACATCCGGGTGCCAAAGCGAAACGATGTCTTCGACCGTACCGGCAGCGATAACCGAATTGGCGCGGAAGCGCTCGGTCAGCCAGTCATAACCGCCGGCATCGAGCAAGGCGCGCGCCCGCAGCTCGTCGCCTTTCGCGGCGCGCTGCGCAAGATGCCATGAGATCGAAAACCAGGTGCGGTCGAAATCGATCAAGGTGCCGTCCTTGTCGAAGAGGACGGCACGGATTGATTTGATGCGTTCTGTGGAAAGCTTTTCGCTCATGCTTCCAACGCGCCGGCACGCTTCTTGACTGCTGAAGGCTTCAGCCCAAGCAATTTGAGGAGATCATCGCCGCGACGCACATAGCGCAGCGAACGACGGGTCAGGATGCGCCCGTCCTGCGGCGCGGTCAGCGTAATGTCGCCTTCCGGTTCACCCGGTCTGGTTACGACTGTGACGAGCTTCGCGCCCGCTTTTACTTCATCGCCGGGTGCTACATGATAGAGCACCATGCCGCCTTCCGGCGCTCGCAGCATCTCGACATGCGAAAGCGGCGTGACAAGCCCCTTATATTCGGTTGCGAGCCGCACATCGTCGTCGCGAACGACACCGCGATGCACGAGGAATTTATACAAGCCTTCGGCGTCGCCCTTGCCCATATCGGCATAAACATCGCTCAAGCCGCGAAATTCGACTGTCGTAACCGCCCGGCGCTTCATGTTGCGCTTGTCCGCTGGCAGTTGCAAAACAGGATGCGCGCAGGCTTCCTCAAAAGCCGCATCGGCGGTCGTATCCCATGCGAGGATCGCCGTCGAATTGAGCGCGATGGCCAAATCTTTCATGTCCTCGGCAAATTCTTCAGCGATATAGACGTAGTTTTCGCTCTCGTCGTCGCAATGCAGATCGAGAACGATGTCATTCGGCAGGGCCAGCTTTAAAAGCGTCGCCTTGAGGCGCTGTGCCAAAGCGACTGGCGCATCCGGCTCCGGAAGCTCCGACGTGTCGAAATCCGGCAGCAGCGGGAAAGCGCGGTTGAAATTGGTCAGCGAGAAGGTCTCGAAACGACCGAGATGCTGATGGGCCTGCCACTGATTGGAGCCGATCGGGTTGGCTTGCGGAACAACGGTAATATTGCCAAGAACGCGGCCTTCCTCCGCCGCCTTCTTCAACATCGGAACCAGAAAATGAAGAGCCGCTTGCCCCGGAAGTTCGGCACCGTGAAGCGACGATTGCAAATAGGCGGAAGGCGCATCGCTGTCCTTGCCGGCAAAGCGCAGCACACGCAGCTCGATGGCATTTCCCGGTACATCGCCGGCAAATTTTACAATCTCGGTTTTCATTTCATGCCCCATTTTCATTCCTCATGAAGAGAGCCGGGTTACGAACCCGGCTCTCCTTTATTTCTAGCTGTGCAGAGAATGCCGTCAAGCTTTCCTTCGCGCATGCAGATGGGCGACAAGCCCTTGCGTGGATGCGTCGCGGCCGTCGCTCGCTTCCTGCCCCGACACCACCGGCAGAAGTTCGGTGGCCAACTCCTTGCCAAGCTCGACGCCCCACTGATCAAATGCATTGATGCCGAAAATCTGCGCCTCGACGAAAACACGATGCTCGTAGAGCGCGACCAGACGCCCGAACGCGAACGGATCGAGCTTGTCGTGTATGAGGGTCAGTGACGGGCGATTGCCGGAGAAGACCCGATGCGGCGCAATGCGTTCGACTTCGCTTTCCGGGAGATTCTTCGCCTGCAACTGCGCGCGCGCTTCGTCCAGCGTGCGCCCCTTCATCAAGGCTTCCGACTGCGCGAGGCAATTTGCGAGCAGCATTTCATGCTGGTGATCGAGGTGCTTTTCATGGCCCTTTGCCGCAACGATGAATTCCAGCGGGATGGTGTCGGTGCCCTGATGCAGAAGCTGGAAGAAGGCGTGCTGGCCGTTCGTGCCGGGCTCGCCCCAGACGACCGGGCCGGTGGGGCCGGAAACCGGCTTGCCGTCGATCGTGACGCTCTTTCCGTTCGATTCCATGTCCAGCTGCTGCAGATAGGCCGGGAGACGGGCAAGGCGCTGATCATAGGGAATGATCGCACGGCTGCCATAGCCGCAGATCGCGCGGTGCCAGTAACCGATGAGGCCGAGCCAGATGGGCAGGTTCTTTTCCAGCGGCGCGTCGCGGAAATGCACATCCATCGAATGTGCGCCTGCGAGGAACTTGCGGAAGTTATCGGGTCCAATCGCGATCATCACCGGCAGGCCGATGGCTGACCAGACTGAATAGCGTCCGCCGACCCAATCCCAGAAGCCGAAGACGCGTTCTTCGCCGATCCCGAAAGCGGCGACCTTGTCGAGCGCGGTGGAGACGGCGGCGAAATGGGCGCCAACGGCTGCTTCGCCCAGCGCCTCTGCAACCCATTTGCGCGCGGTCTGCGCATTGGTCATGGTTTCGATGGTCGTGAACGTCTTGGATGCGATGATGACAAGCGTCGTCGCGGGATCGAGAACGCCAAGCGTATCGGCAATATGAGCGCCGTCGATATTGGACACGAAATGCGCGCGCGGGCCGTCATGATAAGGAGAAAGAGCCAGCGTTGCCATGACGGGTCCGAGGTCGGAGCCGCCAATGCCGATATTGACGATATCGGTGATTTTCTTGCCCGTCGCGCCTTTTATGGCACCAGACCGGATGCCGTCCGAAAATGCCGCCATACGGTCGAGCACTTCCTTCACATCCGGCAGAACATTGTGTCCGTCGACGAGTACTTCCTTCGAGGAGGTGTCACGCAGCGCGACATGGAGAACGGCGCGGTCCTCGGTATTGTTGATATGCTCGCCCGCAAACATCGCGGCGCGACGGCCTTCAACATCGGCAGCAACCGCCAGTTCCTTGAGAAGCGCGATCGTTTCGTCGTTGACCCGGCATTTCGACCAGTCAAACAAAAGGTCATCCAGAGATAACGAATACCGCTCGAACCGGCCCGGATCCGATTTGAACGCTGCCCGCATGTCCTGCGGAGCCGAATCTGCCCAATGCCTTTTCAGCTTTGCGACCGTTGCTTCAAGCTTCGTCGCGTCTCTTGCCATGATGCTACTCCCGAATCAAATCGATTTAATTGCGGACATTAAGCGCTTTAGAGAGGATTTGCGGCAAATAAATTACCGAACTTCCAATTTGGACAGAGTGTCATATACACCATATTGATCAATTTAGGGTGATCCATCCAGAGCGCGTTTCGATCCGGCCCATTCAGATCGGCGCATTTCTGCTAGTTGTTTTGGCGCATTTGATCCGAAAACGGTTTCACTTTTCGGAATGCGCTCCAGGAGTGAAGCATGGACCTGACCGGAGAAGAGCGGATTGCCGCACCAAGACAAGCCGTCTGGGACGCGCTGAACGACATTGAAACGCTGAAATCCTGCATTCCCGGCTGTGAAGATATTGAGCGAATTTCAGAAACGGAAATACGCGCCGCGCTCAAGGTGAGTTTCGGAATCCTGAAGGTTCGCTTTCATGGCATTCTGGAATTGTCGAACATGAGACCGCCGGTCTCCTACACAATTTCGGGCCACGGCGAAGGCTCCATAGCGGGATTTGCCCATGGGGCGACTGATGTGCGTCTGGATGAAGATGGCGACGACACGATATTGTCCTACGCCATCCGCGGCGATGCGGGCGGCAAGGTAGCGCAGATCGGTACGAAACTGCTGGGCTCGGTCGCGCGGAAGATCGCCGACCGGTTCTTCGCCAATATCGCAGAAGCGGCGTCGAACGCCGCCGCAAAAACGACCTGATCAGGCTTCAATCTTGTAAAGCTGCAACGTGTTCCCTAACAATTCAGTATTCGACGTTTCGAAATACTTCCTGAAAGCCCGCTGGCATGAAACCCAGAGATATCGCGACCTATGTTTTTCTTGCCGTAGCATGGGGATTATCGTTCCTCGTAGTTTTGCGCGTCGTCGAAGCCTTTGGCTGGGTTGGCGCGGTGGCGTTCCGCTCCTTCATTGCGGCGGGGACGCTCTTTGCAATTGCGAAACTCTCCGGACGCAAGCTTGATTTTCATGCTGGCTGGAAACCTTTTGCCGTTGTTGGCGCAACCACCGTTGCGGGCCAGTTGATCGGCCTTTCCTACGGCACGCCGCTGATCGGGACAGCGATGGCCGCAATCTGCGTTGCATCCATTCCGCTGTTCTCGATGATCATCAGCCAGTTATGGGGGCTTGAGCGCATCACCTCGCGCGGTCTTGTCGGCCTGCTGCTCGGCGTCACCGGCATCGTGCTGCTGGTCGGCTTTCCGGCTGTTGCCGTTACGCCCGCCTTCGTCATGGGCTGTGTTGCCGTGCTTTTCTCCTGCTTTTCAGCAGCTTTTGGCAGCAACTATGCCAGCCGTCGCCTTTCCGGCACCGGCTCGTGGGAAACCACCATCGGCGCATTCGTTTTTGGCGGCATCCTCACCTTGCCGCTCATCTTCGCGGTACCCGTGCCAGCCATGCCGGGACTGGTCGATTTTCTTTATCTGCTTATCTCGGCCTGCGTGATGAGCGCCCTCACCTATGTGCTTTATTTCAGGCTGGTCGGAAATGTCGGACCGACAAAAGCCATCAGCGTCGAATTTGTCGTGACTGTCATCGCGGTTCTCGTGGGTGCTGTCTTCCTGAAAGAACAGCTTTCCCTCATCCAGTTCGTCGGCGCCGCCGTCATTATCGGCGGGTGCGCTCTGGTGCTGAGCTCCCGCCCCGCGCTGCCGGAGGAAGCTGAAACTTTCTCGAATACAGAAGCGACAGCACAATCCGCCCCGCATAAGCTCAAGTCCGATCCGCTCTAACTCTTTCTGATAGATGCATATCAATACCGGATATCAGGACCTGCGCTGCCCAAGCCGGGTCCTTTCGGCATTTGTGGTGGCCGATTGTCATAAATTGACCAGATGATAAAAAATTTGACCTTCCGAGAAAATCTGTCATCCTGTCCTTAACGGGCATCATGCGGCGGTAAAGATCGCAGCCCGGGACATAGTTGCGGCGCGCAAAGGGAACCCGCGCCGAACGCAAGCAAAAATGGGAGATGCGATCCATGAATCTTTTGAATCAGGGAGCAGCAGAGAATCCACCTGTTGATGCAGTCGACAATCCGGGGCACGCAAACGGGCCGGACATCCGCGGTGCGCGGCTTCCGAAGGCCGATTATGCGCATGTTTTCGATGATCTGCATCCACCGCTTACCAGGCATGAAGCCTTGGTTGAGTCCGATCGCTGCTATTTCTGCTACGACGCTCCGTGCATGAATGCCTGCCCGACAGGCATCGACATTCCGATGTTCATTCGGCAGATCAATGCTGGCAATCCTGTTGGGGCTGCGAAGACCATCCTTTCGGAAAACATTCTCGGCGGCATGTGCGCTCGTGTTTGCCCGACAGAAACGCTCTGCGAAGAAGTGTGCGTTCGCGAGATTTCGGAAGGCAAGCCGGTCAAGATCGGTGAATTGCAGCGCTACGCCACCGACGTTCTGATGGAAACCGGCAATCATCCATTCAAGCGCGCGCCTGAAACCGGCAAACACATTGCCGTGGTGGGCGCGGGTCCAGCCGGTATCTCGGCTGCTCACCGCCTTGCGATGCATGGCCATAAGGTGACTGTCTTCGAAGCCCGGCCCAAGGGCGGCGGACTTAATGAATATGGTATCGCCGCCTACAAGACGGTCAATAATTTCGCGCAGCGCGAACTGGAATTCGTGCTCAAGATCGGTGCGATCAATATCGAATATAACCAGACGCTCGGTCAGGATATCACCATCGAAGCGCTGAAAGCCGGCTATGATGCTGTTCTTCTCGGCATGGGCATGCCGGGCGTCAACGGCCTGGGTCTTGCTGGCGAGGATGCGCCTAACGTTATCGATGCGGTCGACTACATCGCCAATCTGCGCCAGACAAAGGATCTTTCATCCCTGCCCGTAGGCCGCAATATCGTGGTTATCGGCGGCGGCATGACCGCAGTGGACGTTGCCATCCAGACCAAGAAGCTCGGCGCTGAAAACGTGACCATCGTTTATCGCCGCGGGCAGGAAAACATGAATGCCAGCGCCTATGAGCAGGAACTGGCACAGATCCACGGCGTGGTCATCCGCCACTGGCTGCAGCCGCACGCCCTTGAACGGAACCAAGACGGCACCGTCAATGCCGTGGTCTTTGAATATACCGCTGTCGAAGGCGGCAAGCTTTCCGGCACCGGGGAATATCTCGTTCTGAAATCCGATCAGGTCTTCAAGGCTATCGGCCAGACGTTCGAGCCGGAACCGCTGGCCGGTTCAGGCATTGGGCTCTCCAAGGGCCGCATCAGCGTCGATGACGAACGCCGCACATCGGTCGAGGGCATATGGGCAGGCGGCGATTGCGTCGCGGGCGGCAAGGACCTGACCGTCGCATCGGTGGAAGACGGCAAGATTGCCGCTGAATCGATCCATGCAACTTTGATGAAACGTCCAGAAGCGATCGAGGGCTTTGCGGATGCGGTGCTTTCAGGGAGCGCGCTCCATGCCCCGGCTCCGGCTTTGCGGGACCGCGGCGTTCATCTGGGCCAGGAACAGGGCTGAGGAGATAGAGAAATGGCTGATCTTTCAACGAATTTCCTCGGTATCAAGTCTCCAAATCCGTTCTGGCTGGCTTCGGCTCCGCCGACCGACAAAGCTTACAATGTCGAGCGGGCCTTCAAGGCTGGCTGGGGCGGCGTGGTCTGGAAGACGCTTGGCGCGGAAGGCCCGCCGGTGGTCAACGTCAACGGGCCGCGCTATGGCGCGATCCATGGCGCCGACCGCCGCCTGCTTGGCCTCAACAATATCGAGCTGATCACCGACAGGCCGCTCGAAGTGAATCTGCGTGAAATGAAGGAAGTGAAGATGCGCTGGCCTGACCGCGCATTGATCGCCTCGATCATGGTGCCATGCGAAGAAGAGGCCTGGAAAGCCATCCTGCCTCTGGTGGAAGAAACCGGCGCTGACGGCATTGAGCTGAACTTCGGCTGTCCGCATGGCATGAGCGAACGCGGCATGGGCGCGGCTGTCGGCCAGGTGCCGGAATATGTCGCCATGGTCGTCAAATGGTGCAAGCAATATAGCCGTATGCCGGTGATCACCAAGCTGACGCCCAATATCACCGATATCCGCAAGCCCGCTCGTGGCGCGCACGCGGCGGGCACGGATGCCGTATCGCTTATCAACACGATCAATTCCATCATCTCAGTCGATCTCGACAGCATGTCGCCGGTTCCCTCCATTGACGGGCGCGGCAGTCACGGAGGCTATTGCGGTCCGGCAGTGAAGCCGATTGCGCTCAACATGGTCGCGGAAATCGCCCGCGATCCTGAAACGCACGGCCTGCCGATTTCAGGCATAGGCGGCATCACTACGTGGCGGGATGCGGCAGAGTTTATCGCGCTTGGCTGCGGCACGGTGCAGGTCTGCACGGCTGCGATGACCTATGGCTTCAAGGTCGTTCAGGAAATGATCGACGGTCTTTCCGACTGGATGGACAGCAAAGGCTATCAGACGCTGGATGACTTCCGTGGCATGGCCGTGGGCCACGTCAGCGACTGGCAATATCTCAACCTCAATTATGTCACCAAGGCGCGGATCAATCAGGACCTCTGCATCAAGTGCGGACGTTGCCATATTGCCTGCGAGGACACGTCGCATCAGGCGATCACCAATCTGGTCAATGGCGCGCGCCACTTCGAGGTGATCGACGAGGAATGCGTTGGCTGCAATCTCTGCGTCAATGTCTGCCCGGTCGAGGACTGCATCACCATGGAGCAGATCGGCGGTTTCGATCCGCGCACCAGGGAACCGATCCCGGCGCAATATGCCAACTGGACGACCCATCCCAATAACCCGATGGCCGTCAAGGAAGCCGCCGAATAAAACATAGACGCCGGGCAATGCCCGGCGTCAGACCGCTGACAAACCCATCGATATTTTCGACGGGTTTTGTTCTGGGAAGTATGCTGTTTTGGGCGGCAGAGTTTTGACGCAGATTGAGAAGGGTGTATCCGGCTCATGCGCTGACCGG
>Ga0182741_1000105_pt1 | contig 136344 bp, 126 predicted proteins | sample eDN5th37CBELigOP_FD_128874 | JGI IMG/M metagenome (GOLD analysis project Ga0182741, IMG submission 128874) | Enriched Organic Plus compost microbial communities from Emeryville, California, USA - eDNA 5th pass 37_C BE-Lig OP (version 2) (version 2) ...
GCAGTTTCCCTTTTTCGTTGAAAACTTCCTGGTGAAATTCTATGCGGTGCCCTTCGGGCATTTCCTTCAGCGTGGTTTTCACGGTCAGCAGGTCATCGTAATAGGCAGCGCGCAGGTATTGAATATGCATTTCCACCACCGGCATAATGACGCCGGCGGCCTCCATGTCTTTATACGTGTACCCCAACTGGCGGATGGATTCAGCACGGGCCACTTCAAAATACTGGGCATAGTTGCCGTAATACACCACACCCATCTGGTCGGTTTCAGCATAGCGTACGCGTATCTGTGTTTCGGTTGAAAACATAGGGGAGTTGAGGTTTTGTGCCTGCGATGTAAAATTTCGGGCCCGCAAGTTACATCCGGACCCGAAACAACAAACTATTTTATTTTCTCAGCATGCCATCCACGCTATACTTTCCGGGACCGGTAACAAGTAAGGTGAGGAAGACCACGAGGTACATGGCGGAATGTTCGCCCTCACCGAAAATTTTGCCGCCATGCGCTATGAACGTGGCCACCGATGTGCTGATGATCAGTGGAATGGTGGCTGCCCGGGTAAACAATCCGAACAGTACAAACAGCGAGCAGAAAAATTCGGCAAACACGCAAAGCGCCAGCGATACTTCCGGGCCCAGTCCCAGAAAGTTGATGAATTGCCCCTTGTACTGGCCAAAGTTTACCAGTTTGTCGTACCCATGCGGGATCATCATGATACACATGCCTGCCCGCAACAGCAGCAATCCAATGTTGATGCTGCTGCTGGTGTAATTAGCGGAAAAAAAACTCATAGTGTATATTGTTTGTTGGGTAACAAGGCTTACGCTGCTCATTTTCCAATGGCCCTGTCGATACTGTATTTACCGGACCCGGTAAAGAGCAGGGCCACGAATGCAGCAAGGAATAACAACGGCAGCTCAGATTTGTTGAATGGCTGGCCCTTGTTGATCATAAATACCACTACAGACATCGCAATGATGAGGGGAATGGCTGCCAGGCGGGTGAACAACCCAACAACGATAAACAACGCGCAGAATACTTCTGCAAAAATCACCAGCAGCAATGAAGGCATGGGGCCGATATCGAAGGGATCTGAAAAAGTGTTTTGCAGGGTGCCGAACTTTTTGAGTTTGGTAAGTCCGTGGTTCATGAATATCAATCCACCAAAAGTGATGCGCATCAGCAATACCGAAATGTTAAAAGAGGTTTCGGAGCAGGCCGTGGTAAGGAGTCGTTTCATAGCTGGTTATATTTGGGTTTTAAATAGGTTTTTCAGGTTCCAAGATACAGGTTTCAGGTTATCCATTGAAAAGGATACTTTGTTGTAACCTTGCCATCAGTACCCGCCATTTCATAACGCATTTTAATACAAATATTTGTTAATCCTGTTACTTATCCACATGTGTTTGGAACGATGTTTGGTCGAAGATAAAATAATTCGAAACTTTATCGCGTTGAATAAACCCTCATCTAAGGACATTGGAATGAAAAAAGCAGCAGCCATCATTTTCCTGGCCGGTTTCTTCCATACTTCTGTTGCCCAGCAAACCCGCACCTTTACCGATCCACAGGTGGCCTTTAACGAGGCGAGGGAATATTTTCAGCGGGAGCAGTACAGTCTGGCGTATCCGATTTTGAAGGATCTCCAGTTGCGGCAGCGCGAAGCAGACCGTAGCAACAAGGCCATCAATTACCAGGACGTAAAGTATTATACCACCGTTTGTGCTTTAAAACAAAATGAAGAAGGCGCCGTAGCACAGGCAAAAGACTTCATTGCGCTGGAAGATAATGCCGCCCGGGTACAGATGATGAGTTTTCACCTGGCAGAATATTATTTCCGCAAACAGCAATACCCGGATGCCACCAGTTTATACGAAACCGTTAATATCCGCAACCTGAGCAACCGGGAAATAGCCGACATGAAATTTCATCTCGGCTATTGTTATTTTACTGCCAACAAGCCCGATCAGGCAAAGCCCCTGTTCGACGCGATCCGGCAGGATAAAAATGATCCCAATTATGCCGACGCCAACTACTATTACGGCTTCATTTCTTTCTACGATAAAAAATACCGCGATGCGCTGGACGCCTTTACCATCGTGGAAGACCATGAAACCTACGGACAGGTAGTGCCTTACTACATGGCTACCATCTACTATGCTACCGGTCAAAAAGACAAAGCGCTGCAATATGCGGAGGCAAAGATCAAAAGAGGCAATCTCTATTACGATGCAGAAATGCGTCAGATCGTAGGGCATGGCTATTTTGAAAAGAAAGAATATGGCAAAGCGCTTCCTTACCTGGAGCAATATGTAAACAAATCCGATAAGGTACGGCGTGAAGACATCTATGAATTGTCGTACTGTTATTACCAGGCGCGTGACTGGAACAAAGCCATTGAAGGATTTAAACAGATTGGCGGCAAGGAAGATTCGCTGGCGCAAAATGCCATGTACCTGTTGGGCGATGCTTACCTGAAAACAGGTCAAAAGGCCAATGCACGCAATGCGTTTTTATTGTGCGCCGTGAACAGCAGCAATCCCAGGCAACAGGAAGTATCGCAATACAACTATGCACGCCTCTCGTATGAACTCGGTTACCAGGATGTGGCGCTTACGGAACTGCAGAAATTTCTGGCGGCTTACCCGCAATCGGAATACAATACAGAAGCCCGCGAATTGGTGGTGGGCATGCTGGCCAATACCAATAATTACAAAGACGCGCTGATACTGCTGGATGGTATCAAATCGCCATCGGCCAATGCACGCCGTTTATATCCCAGGATATTGTATGGCCGCGCCACGGAACTGATCAACGATGGCATGCTGGTAACGGCCAATGACCTGTTGACCAGGGCCGAAACCATGCCTGACAATAAACCGGTGTTGCCGTATATCCATTTCTGGAAAGGAGAAATCGCTTACCGCCTGAACCGGCCGGATGAAGCCATCAAATATTATTTCGAATATTTGAAAAGCGGTGCAGTGAATGGTGAAGTAAACCCCGTGAACGCGAAATACAATCTCGGATATTGTTTTTTGAAGCGGGAAAACTATCAGCAGGCGCTGGGCTATTTTGAGCAGGTGGCTTCCAACCCGCGCGTCAATGCCGCTCCCATAGAACAGGATGCCTACTTGCGGGCAGCAGATTGTTACTACATGAACCGCGATTACAAGAAGGCGTTGGCCATGTACGACAAAGTGCTGAGCTATTCCTGGGCCGCCGGTGATTACGCCACTTTCCAGAAAGCTATGATCAACGGCATCAGCAGCAGCAAAACGAAAATTGAATTGCTGAACACGATCAGTCGCCGGTATCCCGGTTCCGGCCTGGTTACAGATGCCAATATGGAAATTGCCAACACGCTGATTGCCGATGAACAATTCCGCGATGCCATACCGTATTTGCAGAATGTGGTGAAAGACCCGGCTTCTTCGCAAAAGCCGCGCGCTTATCTCAAACTGGGCATTGCCTATTACAATATCAACAACGATGATGAAGCGCTGAAACATTATACGGCCATCCTGCAGCAATTTCCCAATTCGCCCGAAGCAGAGGCCGCTTTGGAAAATGCGCGCATCATTTATATAGACCAGGGCAGGTCCGGCGAGTATGTAAACTTTGCCCGCTCCATGGGTAAAGAGATCAGCGCCAACCAGGAAGATGAACTGGCTTACCAGGAAGCAGAAGTGCAATTCAACAATGGCAATTTCCCGGCTGCCGCCAAAAAATTTGAAGACTACCTGGCCCGCTTCCCCGAAGGAAAATACAGCCTGGAAGCATTGTATTATAAAAGCGAGATTTATTACAACCAGAAAGACTGGGCAAAAGCAGCCGCCGGTTATGAAATACTGGGCGACAGGGCGCCGAACAAGTTTGGCGAAAAATCATTGGTCCTCGCTGCCCGCCTCAACTTTTTTGACCTGAAGAATTATGAAAAGGCTGAGAAGTATTTCACGCTGCTGAAAACCTACGCCACTACCCAGGAAAACAAACTGGAAGCCATGCGTGGTTTGTTGCGCAGCCAGTACCAGTTGGAAAAATGGACCGATGCGGTGGCCAATGCCAACGACCTGCTCAAGGAAAAAGGTATCGGCACCGACGATAAAGTGCTGGCCAATATGGCCATTGCCAAATCGCACCAGACCAATAACAATTGCGCAGAAGCGATCACTGCCTATCGAACCGTGGCGCAACTCAACAAATCGGCTTATGGCGCCGAAGCACGGTATGCCATTGCGGAATGTTACTTTACGCAAAATCGCCTGGAAGATGCAGAAAAGGCGGCATTTGAGGTGGTGAACAAATCCGGTTCCTACGAACTGTGGACAACAAAAGCGTATATCCTTTTGGGTGATATCTATTTCAAACAGAAAGATTATTTCAATGCCAAAGCCACTTTCCAGAGTATTGTGGAAAATGCCCGCATTGAAGAACTGCGCCAGGAAGCCGAGCGCAAACTGAACCAGACCATCGAAGAAGAAAAGAAGAACAGTAAGGTAGATGGGTAATGGTCTTTATTTGTTCCTAATAATTTGATTGCTGGATATTGATTCCTGATCAGGTAATGAATATGAAAATGCTCAAACAAAGATATGTCCTTGCTGCCCTGGTGTTGCTGTTGGCATGGCCGGCAGTGGCGCAGGAGAGAGGCAAAACGATTGACGTAACTTCTACCTTTAAACCGGTATTGCGCGAAGCATCGAAGATCAATTTCAATGCAGCGCCGCCTGCGGTAGATACCACGCGCCCGACGCTTACCTACAACATACCCGTAGAAAACCTGGTGTTTACTTACCAGGCAGCAGAGCTGAAGCCTGTGGCCTTGCATATGGACAGCCTCACGGCCTGGCAGTACAGCAACTATATCAAGGCTGGTATCGGCAGCGTACATGTACCGTTTGTGAAAGCAGGTTTCAGTTTTGGCGACAACCGCAATACGTTCTTCAATTTGTTTGCCAGTCATTATTCCGCCAAAGGCAGCCTGCCTTTCCAGAAAAATAGTGAAACGAAAGTAGGAGCGGCAGCTACTTACAAAACGCCCGGCAATCACGAATGGAACGGCAGTCTCGGCTTTGCGGGCAACACCTATTTCCTCTATGGTTACCGTCCGGAAGACCTTGAATTTACCAAAGATCAATTGCGCCAGCGCTTTCAAACCATAGAAGGCAAAGTGCATTTCCGCAATGTGCAGCCAACGGCATTTGGCCTGAATTATTCGCCCAGTTTGCGCGTGAGTGTTTTTGGTGATAATCATGATGCCAAAGCCAGTGAATCCAATACCGTACTGGATTTGCCGCTGGAAAAAACTTTCGGCGAACGTTTCGCCTTCAAGCTGGGCGCTACGGCCGATCTCACCAATTACCGGCGCAAAATCAATGGCGAAAAAGAAACCGATCAGAACAACCTGTATTATGTAAGTACGGCAGTATTGTTCAAGTCGAACAATCTATATATACATGGTGGCATCAGGCCTTCGTGGGACAACAAAGCTTTTCATATGCTGCCCAACATCATGGCCGACATCACGACCAGCAATCAGCAGTTTACTGTACAACTGGGCTGGATCGGCTATTATGATAAAGGTTCTTATGAACGCTTTGCCTCCATCAATCCCTGGCTGGCGCAACCCGATTCGCTGCTCAACACGCGCGTGATAGAGGCGTATTTCGGTCTGAAAGGATCGTTGGGTGATCATTTTAACTACTCAGCCAAAATCGGGCTGGCTCGTCACCACAACATTCCGTTGTTTGTGAACGACTATGCCAATCATGGCAAGAGCTTCCTCATCAGGTATGAGCCGCAACTGGACATCATGCAAATTCACAGTGAAGTAGGGTATACGGTGGGTGAGCAATTCAGCGCCAGGGCCGGTTTCAATTTCCGCAACTTCACCAAACTGGAAAAGGAAGCAAAAGCCTGGGGTATGATACCGCTGGAACTGAATGCGGGACTGCGCTGGCAGCTGCTGAAAGACCTGTGGTTCACCAGCGACCTGTGGGTATGGGACGGTCCGCGTTTCCTGGGCGCCGACGACAAAGACTATAAAGCCGATGGCGCTTTTGATCTCAGTGCTGGCGCAGAATTCAGGATTACCAAAAACTTTAACCTCTGGGTGCAGCTCAATAATATATTGAACAACAAATATGAGCGCTGGAACCAGTACCAGGTATATGGATTCAATATTCTGGGCGGCATTACGTATTCTTTTAACCAGAAATAGAAGAATGGTTAACTTGCCCATTCAACAGCTTCAACGACCATGAACGAAGTTTTAACCAGCTATTTGATCCAGCACAAAAGCATCAGCATCCCGGGATTGGGTTCCATGTATATCGAGCGCATTCCGGCGCAGACTGATTTTGTCAACAAGCGGATACTGCCGCCTGGTTATCATTTTCGTTTTGATAAATATTTTGATGCGCCTGACAAGGAGTTTTTTTCTTACCTGGCGCGCCAGATGAACCGTGCCGACTATGAAGTGATCAAATGGTACAATGAATGGGCATATGAACTGCGCAACCGCATACGGGAAGGGGAAGCAGTGGATTGGGAAAATGTGGGCGTACTGAAAAAAGACCTCAATGGAGAGATTGTATTTGAATCTGCCGGCGCCATACCCAATCTGCAACAACCGGCGCCTGCCAACCGCGTAGTGCACAGCAACCAGCAACATACCATGCTGGTAGGCGATCGCGAAATAGTGCGCGAACTGGTGTTCGATACGGAAGAAGCAACAGAACAACCCGCCACATCAACGCATGTAGAAAAAGAATCCTGGTGGTTATATGCGCTGATTATAGCCGCGATCGCACTGAGCGTTATCTTTTTTAACTTCTACAAAAACGGCATCAAACCTTCTGCCACCGGCAATCAGCAAAAGATTGAAGTAGGGATATAAGGGTTCTTTTCTTTTCTTTGCAGCGATTGGAAGAAATGGAATCACTCATCACCTATACGGCTTGTCCGGTATGCGGCGCCACTGCTATTGCGCCTGTACTCAAGACAAAGGATTATACGGTATCCCAACAGCAATTCGAGATTTGGGAATGCAGCGCTTGCACCTTACGGTTTACCCAATCGGTGCCTGATGAAGCGCACATCGGACCGTATTACCGTTCCGAGAATTACATTTCGCATACCAATACGGAAAAGGGACTGGTGAACCGGTTGTACCATATGGTTCGCCGGCATACCCTGCGCAGCAAATGCCAATTGATTGAACGGTCCGGTAACTGGCATTCCCGCACACTGCTGGACGTGGGCGCAGGCACAGGCGCCTTTGTACATTATATGCGGCAGCATGCCTGGCAGGTGACTGGTCTCGAACCGGACGCCGCTGCGCGCAAAGTAGCCCTCGATACTTTCCGCATCAACCTGCTGCCGCCCGATCATCTTTGGGAATTGCCCGCCGATTCCATCGATGTGATTACGCTGTGGCATGTGCTGGAACACGTGCACCGTTTGCATGAATATATGAAGCAGTTGAAAACACTGCTCAAGCCGGGAGGATTGTTGTTCATTGCAGTGCCCAATTATACTTCAACCGATGCGGCCATTTATGGTGAACACTGGGCCGCTTATGATGTGCCGCGACATTTGTATCATTTCTCTCCCAAAGCCATGCAGCAACTGGCGAAGCAACATGGCATGCGCATCCTGTCTATGCAGCCGATGTGGTTCGATAGTTTTTATGTGAGCATGTTGAGCAGCAAATACAGGACCGGCAATACGCAGTTGCTGCGAAGTGTATGGAATGGACTGCGTTCCAACCAGGTGGCCATGCGGCACCGCGACCGGTGCAGTTCACTCATCTATATCATTACGCCATAGTTTACTGCAGGCTGATTTCGTACAGCGAAGGCCATTTCTTGCCGGTGACATACAATTTGCCGGAGGCTGCATCATACGCAATGCCGTTCAATGTTTCTGCATAAGGCGCTTTGGCGTTTACTTCTTTGGCCAGCGGGGTTAAATCGAGCCGGCCCACTACCTGCCCGCTTGCCGGATCAATTTTGAGAATATAGGAAGTGAGCCATTGATTGGCGTAAATATACCCGTTGATGTATTCCAGTTCATTGATATTGGCTACGGGCCCGTTGTGATCTTTTACGCTCACGATCTTTTGCAGGCCGAGTGTTTCGGGCGAAAGATAATAGAGGTTGCTGCTGCCATCGCTCATGATGAGGGAGGCGCTGTCATGCGTCATGCCCCATCCTTCGGCAGCAGGCAGGGGAAACTCCCTGATTTTTTTAAAGGTGGTGGCATCGTATACAAAACCTACCCGGCTTTTCCAGGTGAGCACATACAGTTTATCGTTGAAAAAAGTGATGCCTTCGCCGAAATACCTGCTTTTGTCCAGTTCAATTTTGATATCGTTCTTCCCTGTTTGGGTGTTCACCACACCTACGGCCGAAGGAAACGGGCTGGCTTCGTAATCGCCGCCGGAACTTTCAAACAATTGTCCTTTGTAAAACTCGAGTCCTTCCGTAAAAAAAGACGTATCGTGCGGGAGGGCATTCACCACCGTATAATTGATGGCCGGGATGGTTGGGGCCTCACCATGAGAAAATTTATCGTTATTGGCCGGTCCGTCGTTACAGGCCGTACAGCAAACTGCCAGGAGCAGGATGGGGTATAATAGTTTGTTCATAATCAAGGCTGAAAGGCCGCAATTTACAATTTAACGGTTAGGGGAGTGGTAATAAAGTCATAAAAAATAGTCCCGGATTTTTAGCTTTTTCGGGATTTCATTTTGATTATCACAGAATTTTTATTTGCTTTACACTCACTTATCGTCTGATAACCACTCACCAATTACCTCACTGATGGTGTCATACCATGGCCGCGAGTGGATCAACGAATAGGTTTCCGTTCTACCCTTCAGAATATCTTTGGTTTATTCCCCTGTATTATTCCCAATATCTCTTGTAATTCCGTACGCTTTCCTCATTCCGGCATTGTGCATCGTTGCCGCATGCAATGCTGTGCCAGTATCGTATTTATAACCCCCTCAAAAGCAAGTCCGTATGAAAACAGCATCCACCTATGGACCAGCCACAAAAGAAAGCTGTTACCATGAAGAGACTTTTACTTGCTTTTGCCCTATTGATGCCGGTATGCCTGCACCTGGCGGCCCAGCATACCTGCCAATCGTACGAATACCTGCAGGAGGCGCTCCGGCGCGACCGCGGACTGGCGGAGCGGATGGCGCAGATTGAAGCCTTCAGTAAGCGGGACCAGTTTCGCGATGACCTCGCCACCGCCGGTATGGAAACGATCAGCAGCGAAGAACAGATCATCCGCATTCCAGTAGTAGTACACATCTTATATAATGCTCCCGAACAAAATATCAGTGATGAACTGGTGCATTGGCAGATAGCGGCATTGAACCGCGATTTTCGTCGCTTGAATCCCGATACGGTCCGCACACCTGCTGTATTTCGTGATATAGCGGCTGACTGCCGTATTGAATTTGTGCTGGCCAATGTTGACCCGCAGGGATATGCCACTACCGGCATTGTGCGCCGCAAAACAGGCATACAGTTTTTCAGTGTGGACGACCGCATCAAAAGCACTGCCCGTGGCGGGGATGATCCCTGGGACCCCGACAGCTACCTGAACATCTGGGTGGGCAGCCTGGCCGGCGCGCTCATGGGATATGCCAGCCCGGTAGGAGGGCCGAAGGAAACCGATGGCGTGGTGGTGAGTTACAGAGCATTTGGCAACAAAAGCCAGTCGAACAATACGGGACGCATTGCGGTGCACGAAATAGGTCACTGGCTGGGCCTGCGCCATATCTGGGGCGACCGCTATTGTGGCGACGATTATGTGGACGATACGCCACCGCAACAAAACAGCACTTTTGGATGTCCTACCGTAGCAGCGATCACCTGCAACAATGCGCCCACGGGGAACATGTACATGAACTTCATGGACCTCACTGCCGAAACCTGCATGAACCTGTTTACCAAAGGACAGGCAGCCAAAATGCGCAGTCTTTTTCAACCCGGCGGATGGCGCTATTCCTTGTTGCAGTCGAAAGGAGCGGCTGGCAATGGTATGCCTGCACCGGTTGAATCACCGGCCATACAGGAGGCCGTTGCATTGCATTGTTATCCCAATCCTGTGCTGTCGCAGCTTACTATTGAAATTACTGACCGCCGCCTGTTGGGCAGCATACTGACTATTCATAACCGTCTCGGACAACCGATTTTCCAAACAAAGGTTACCAAAGAGTTGATGCAGGTGAATATGCAGGGGTATAAAGAAGGCATGTATTTTATCAGGGTAGGAGAGGATAAGCAGGTTTATAAAGTAATAAAAGCGTTGTAAAGAAAATACGTTCGCTGCCCTTTTTTGTTATATCCATCAGCCCGCCATCTCCGCCACTCTCTCCCCAATCACCGGCGTTAACGCCACGCCCATTCCTCCCATGCGCACGGCACAAAACACCTGCGGCGATACCTCTTTTACAATGGGCATTTTCTCACTTCCCATCCCCATAATCCCGCTCCACCTGTCCGTAATGGTAAAGGGCACACCTGGCAAAAGATATTCCGCCAGAAAATGCTCCAGTACTCCCTGGATTTTCTCCGTAGTGACCATCTCCTCCGTAGTCTCTTCTTCAAAAGCACAGTTCCGAGCTCCGCCCAGCAACACCCGGTTGCCCAGGTCCCTGAAATAATAAAACCCTTCCTGGTAATGAAACGTCCCTTTAAATGGAAGATTATCAAGAGGAGCAGTAACCAACACCTGCCCGCGTGCCGGTACCACATCCAGCTCCGGTAACAGCTTACGCGTAAAAGCATTCGTGCAAAACACCACCTGCCCTGCCTGCAGCGGTATATGCTGCTGCGTGTGCAATACAATTGTATCGCCCTGCTTTTCATGCCCCGTTACTGCAATGCCTGGCAATACCGTAACGCCCATGGATTGCACTTCCTGCAACAAGGCCTGGCACAATTTGCCCGAATGGAGATAACCTTCTGCCTTATTTTCCACCAAATGTGTAACATGTTTAAATCCAAAACGACTGATTTTTTCAGGGGCCAGGCTGAACGTATGCTTTTCGTTTGTGATTGCCCGTAATAAATGGTTAAGCCGCTTGATATCTTCCTGTATAGCTGTTTCGTTTACCTGGTCTTTTTCGGTAAATAACTCATACCCGCCGCAACGTTCAAAATCGATCTGTTTCTTACCAAATACTTTGGTGATGCGTTCCAGTCCGCGATACCGCATTTCCACCAGTTGCAGCATCTTTTCCTCACCATTTTTTTGAGCATCCTGCAACAATTCAGTGAGACTGCCGAAGCACGCAAACCCGGCATTGCGGGTACTGGCCCCTGCAGGAATGATGCCCCGGTCAACAATGGCTACCGAAAGCTTCGGTTTTCTTTTTTTCAGGTAATACGCGCACCAAAGGCCGGCGAACCCGCTGCCTACAATGATCACATCCTTCGGTGCATAAAAACTTTCCTTTTCCCAGATTGAAAACTGCATTTTTTGCGTTATTTGGTGGAAGGATTCGGTTGTACCAGTTACAGCTACAAGTTACAGAGTTACATGGATAGATTGGTAGATGGTTGCATGGATAAGTTGCGGGAAAATGGTCAGTCATTTAACCAAAAATTCATATAACCGTCCAATACCTGCAACTTTGCAACCTGTAACCGGCCTCGCAATCCAAAACGCAAAACCTGAAACGCAACACTTATGAAATTACCTGTTTACTTTCTTTTAAGCTGTACCCTTTTGTTTTCCGCTTGTGAGAGCACCCAGCAAATTCTCAAAACCATTGGTCAGACGCAGGGACCGGAACTGACAAACAGTGAAATTGTGTCCGGATTGAAAGAAGCGCTTTCCGTAGGCGCACGCAATTCCAGCAACCAGCTTTCTGCCGTGGACGGATTTTTCAAGAATGCGGCCATCAAAATCCTGTTGCCCGAAGAAGCGCAGAAAGTGGAAAAAACTTTGCGCGACCTGGGGCTGGGCAGCCTGGTAGATAATGCCATTCTCTCGTTGAACCGCGCGGCAGAAGATGCGGCCAAATCAGCAGCGCCCATATTTATCGATGCCATCACCAGTATGTCCATACAGGATGCCCTGGGCATTTTGCAGGGAGGCGATTTTGCCGCAACCAATTATTTGAAAGCAAAAACCACCACGCCGCTGACCAATGCTTTCCGGCCGGTGATTGAAAGTTCTTTGCAGAAAGTGAATGCTACCAAATACTGGTCTGATGTGTTTACGGCCTATAACAAGTTTGCCACCAACAAGGTAAATCCAGATCTTACTGCCTATGTTACCGGCAAGGCGCTAGATGGTATATTTTACCAGGTAGGACTGGAAGAACAAAAGATACGCAAAGACCCGGTGGCGCGTGTATCGGAAATTTTAAAGAAAGTGTTTGGCAGCCAACTGGCAGCAGGCAAATAACAGTAACAACTGATCAAAAGAAAAATCCCAAACGGACAGCGTCCATTTGGGATTTTTTATGGGATGTCTTGAGACTTTTCTTACAGGTGGATGGCTTCCCCGTACGCCACTTCGATAGCTTCCTTGATGTTTTCGCTGATAGTGGGGTGGGGGTGAATGCTGTTGAGCACTTCGTGGTAAGTGGTTTCGAGTTTACGTGCCACCACGGTTTCAGCAATCATTTCGGTTACGTTATAACCGATCATGTGTGTGCCCAGCCATTCGCCGTATTTGGCATCGAAGATAACTTTGATAAACCCTTCGTTATGCCCGGCAGCAGTAGCCTTACCGGCTGCGCTCAGCGGGAATTTACCTACCTTGATTTCGTATCCTGCATCACGGGCCTGTTTTTCGGTGAGTCCCACAGAGGCAATTTCGGGTGAGCAATAGGTACAGCCCGGCACATTGCCATAATCGAGCGGTTCGGGCTGATGGTTGTATTTCTTTTCTTTATAACCGATGTTTTCTACGCAAATGATACCTTCTTTGGAAGCAACGTGCGCCAGCGCCTGACCAGGTACACAGTCGCCGATGGCGTATACGTTCGGCACATTGGTTTGATAGTATTTATCAACTACGATCTTCCCTTTCTCGGTTTTCACGCCGGTTTCTTCCAGTCCAATGCCTTCAATATTGGCAGCCACACCTACTGCGCTCAGCAGGATATCCGCTTCCAGTTCTACCTCGCCTGATTCTGTTTTTACTTTTGCTTTTACGCCATTGCCGCTGGTGTTTACACTGGTAACTTCGGCGCTGGTCATGATTTCGATGCCGTTTTTCTTGAAGATCTTGGCCAGTTCTTTTGAAACCTCTTCATCTTCTACCGGTACAATGCGCGGCATGAATTCCACAATGGTCACTTTGGTGCCCATGCTGTTGTAGAAATAACCGAATTCCACACCAATGGCGCCACTGCCCACAATGATCATGCTTTTGGGTTGTTGCGGCAGCGACATGGCTTCGCGGTAGCCGATTACTTTTTTGCCATCCTGTTTGAGGTTGGGCAGTTCGCGGCTGCGACCGCCGGTAGCTATAATGATGTGCTTTCCTTCAACGATCTGGGTAGCGCCGGCAGCGTCTTTCACTTCAACTTTGCCATTGCCTTTCAGTTTGCCGAAACCGTAGATCACATCGATCTTGTTTTTCTTCATCAGGAACTGCACGCCTTTGCTCATTTTATCTGCAACGCCACGGCTGCGTTTGATCACTGCTGCAAAGTCGGCCGTACCGCTGGCTTCAATGCCATAGTCTTTGGCATGTTTGATGTCCTCATATACCTGTGCACTTTTCAACAATGCTTTGGTTGGAATACAGCCCCAGTTCAAACAAATGCCACCCAGGCTTTCTTTTTCAACGATTGCCGTTTTAAATCCGAGTTGGGATGCGCGGATAGCAGCCACATAACCACCGGGACCGCTTCCGAGAACTACTACGTCGTATGCCATTGAGATATGATTTTATATTTCAGATTAGGATTGAGTTTACCCGCCACCTCGCACAGGTATTCCATTGCACTGAGTTTGAAAGACCTGCGAAACTACTTTAAAACAGGGAATAAGCAAAATCGGGAGCAGTCCCATACCAGGGAAGTCCACAACCCTGTAAAACATACAAACCATGCACAAGAATGTTTCGGGCTTCCCCCTTACTTTTGCTGTCTTAACACTAATTTTCAGCTATGAAACTGGATGTATTGGCCATTGGCGTTCACCCTGATGATGTGGAACTGAGTTGTTCGGGCACAATCATTAACGAATTGAAGCGGGGAAAAAAAGTTGGTATTATCGACCTCACTCAGGGCGAACTGGGCACAAGGGGTACAGTGGAAACACGCTATGCTGAAGCTGCCAAAGCAGCGGCCATCATGGGCGTTCATGTACGGGAAAACCTGAAAATGCGCGACGGATTTTTTCGCAATGATGAAGAACATCAACTGATGCTCATCCGCGCCATCCGCAAATATCAGCCGGAGATTATCCTGGCCAATGCCCTGCACGACCGCCATCCCGACCACGGACGCGCCGGTCATCTCATTGCAGAATCTGCTTTCCTGGCAGGACTGGCGAAAATTGAAACGAAAGACGATAATGGCGCACCACAGGCACGCTGGCGTCCGAAGTACATATTGCACTACCTGCAGGACTGGTACCACGAACCCGACCTCATTATTGATATCAGCGATGTATTTGAACAACGCATGAAAGCCATTGAAGCCTATACGACACAATTTTACAATCCCGATAGTGGCGACAATGGTCCCCAAACCTATATTTCCACACCTGATTTTCTTGATAGCATCATCGGCAGGGCGCGTATGCTGGGCAAGCGCATAGGGGTAAAATACGGAGAAGGTTTTGTATGCGAAAAGAAAATCGGTATCAGTAATCTCGACGCGTTGCTGCAGGTGGAAACATAATGGCACCGGATTTGCAATTTGTATTGTTGAATGAGTATAATGAGTTATGGCTAAATGGTTAGCGGATAGGGCTATTCATTGTCATTCTTCACAACTTTAACAATTCATCCTTCTAACCTTTCGACAATTTCTTCGGTTATTCAGTCTCAGATTGTTACATTTGTTTTTCTCATTTATTTAAACTTATAAATTTTCAGCATGGCAGTACCCAAATTTTCCAATATCCCACATTCCTTTCACAGTGAGTTGAAGAACAGGATCAGTGAGTATTTCAAGGAAGTTGGAAAATCCACTACCGGCAATTACAGCTTGTTTTTGAAGGCAGTTATTTTAATGGTGAGCTTCGTATTGGTGTATGTTCACCTCGTATTCTTTACTCCCCCCGTTTTCTGGCAGATTATCGAAAGTGTTATCCTCGGATGCCTGGTAGCGGCCATCGGCTTTAATGTAATGCACGACGGCGCGCACGGCAGTTTCAGCAAATACAAATGGGTGAACAATCTCGCCGCTTTTTCACTGAATATACTGGGCGGCAACAGTTTTATCTGGAATATGAAACACAATGTGATTCACCATGCCTATACCAATGTAGATGGGGTGGATGATGACATTGATATCCAACCCTGGCTCCGGATGAGCGCTAACCAGAAAAAGTACAAACTGCATAAATACCAGCACCTGTACTTCTGGGTATTGTATTCCCTGTTGTATCTGTTCTGGATTTTTGTGTTGGATTATCAAAAATACTTCCGCAGCAAAGTGGGCAATATGCCGTTAAAGAAAATGACAGTAAAAGACCATATTGTTTTCTGGGGCTTTAAATTGTTTCATCTTTTCCTGTTTGTTGGTTTGCCTATCTACATGGTAGGTTTTTCCAGCTGGCTGATCAGTTTTCTCATTTTTACACTGGTAGCCGGTTTTGTGCTGAGCCTGGTGTTTCAACTGGCGCATACCGTTGAACACACGGCGTTTCCCCTGCCCAATGAGGTTACCGGTAAAATGGAAGATGAATGGGCAGTGCACCAGTTGAAAACAACGGCCAATTTTGCCACTGACAACAAACTGGTGAGCTGGCTGCTGGGCGGGTTGAACTTCCAGATTGAACATCACTTGTTCCCGAAAATTTCACACGTGCACTATCCCGCCATCAGCAAAATCATCCGGCAGGCCTGCCAGGAATATGGCATTAACTATATAGAATATCCGAGGGTGCGCTATGCAGTGGCTTCCCATGTGGCGTTCCTCAAACAGATGGGCAACCAGTAAGACGTTACTTACCTATATACAGTCAAAATAATACCAGCCGCACTTCCACTTTAATGTGAAGTGCGGTTTTGTTTTTTTCCAGGTGCATGGCCACAATGCGTTTGGCATAAAAATATCAGTGTATGATTACTGCATTCGTTCACATCCTTTCCCCATAAAAACCAGGTCCATTCTTATGTAGTTATTGTATTAGCTGACTCCGTAACCTTTTGTTGCAAAAACATCCTGTATGCCGCGCATGCTGTGATTGGTAGTGCATGCGCCCGACATAAGCCTGTTGTAGCGGTACGAAACAATGCTATGCTTATGTCAACAACTCAAACGCCTCCAACTTACACAACTGTAAAAGAACACGCATCATCCTTGCACGAAGTAACGGAAGTATGGATCGGGGAAAAAGTATTGCAGCTGATGGAGGATGCGCCGTTCATTGAGCAGTGGGACCACCTGCTGGAAATTTGTCCCTGGGCAACGCTCTTTCAAAGCCATTGTTACGTGGCTACCTGGTACCGGCATTATAGCAAAGAATACCTGCCGATTGTGATCAAAAGAGAACGCGGTGGCATGCTAACGGGCTTGTTCACCCTGGCGCAGCATAAAAATGGTTTGATCACCGGCGCGGGCAACAGGATTGCCGAGTACCAGTGCTGGCTTACGGCCGATGCCCATGATGACCGCTTCATCAGGGAAGCGCTGCAGGAAATCGGCCAACGTTTTCCTGGTAAACGGGTGAACCTGAAATACCTGCCTGCGGGAATTCCGCTCGACTGGATCAAAAAACATGCAAGCTGGAACAGGCGCTGCATATTGCGAACGTTTCGGCATCCGCTCATGATTATTAACGATGAAGCGCTCACCAAAGAGCTGAAAAAGAAAAACAGGAAAGAAAAACTGAACCGCCTGAAAAGACTGGGCGATGTGAAATTTGAGCGCGTGATCGATTACAAGGAGTTTGCATCGATTATTGATGAAATATCCCTGATGTCTGATTTCAGAAAAGGATTTTTGTACGATAAACTGCCTTTTAAAGAAGACCCTCCACGAAAAGCATTTTACCTCTCCTTGTTTGAGCAGGGTTATTTGCATGTAACCGTGCTGAAGTTGAATGATAGCATTATTGCGTCCAATGTAAGTGTGCGTGCGAAAAATGGGTTGTGCCTGCAGGGCATCAATAGCCATGCGCCGGCGTATTCGCGGTATTCGCCGGGCATTATTCATTTTTTGTTGCTGGGAAAACTGATGGCTGAGGAAGGTAGGCCGGTGTTTGATCTTACGCCCGGAGGAGATAGTTACAAAGACATGCTGGCCACCGATTACATCACAGCTTATACCCTTTCGGTGGGAGATTATAAATACATTGTAAAGGCGCGGCTGAAATCGAAGATGAGCAGGTATGTGAAAATCATGGCAGGCATTACGGGCAAAAAGCCGGACGAACTGGTGAAAACCATTAAAAACAGTGCTGGTTTGTTGAGGCCGGGTAAAATCAAAAGAAAACTTGCTGCGATGGTTGCCGGGTTGATGGGACGTCGCAAGCAGCCGGTAGTGAAGTCCGCGCGGTGTTGGATGGCCCCGTTGATGGATAAGGCTTGCACCGACGATTTGCCAAGCATACAAAAAGACAGCCTGCAAGACCTGGTGGATTTCGATCCGCGGGAAAAACAATGTTCGCGGAAAACATTTCTGGCTGCTGCCGGGGAGCGGATAGAGGCTGGTGAACATTGCTATACCTGGGCAGAAGGCGGTACGCTGCTGGCCTGTGTGTGGGTATCGAAAGCTGATGGTATATTCCATTCCCTCGCAGGCCTCTACTGCCATGCAAAGGGCCGGGAAAGACTGCCGGATTTTATAAAATCGGTGGCGGCTGAGTTGTCTGCAACAGCTTCATCTTCATGTGAAAAACTCTATATCGTAACAGATTGCGGTGAAGAAACTGCCTTCGAAAAAGCGGGTTTTCAAAAAATAGATGTGGTGCGCGCTAAATAGCAGTAGTGCGCGCTGCAAAAAAATCCTGGTTTGCATCCAACAACGCTCCATCCCCCGGTGGAGGGGCCAGCCCGGGCTTACCTCAGCAACAATATTGCATGAATGGGGGGTACCGCCAACGCGGGCGCCAGCACGATATTACTGCGAACAATTACCCCTCCGACAACTCCCCCGAACGATTTCCTCCCTCCACTGTTAATATTCTTTATTTTTGCACGCAAAATTTTTTACACCCGCACATGTCAAAAGTTAAAGTAGGACTGGTGCAGATGAGCTGCACGGCAAACAAGGATGAAAACCTGCAAAAAGCAGTCGCCAGGGTGCGTGAGGCCGCCGCCAAAGGCGCGCAGATCGTTTGCCTGCAGGAATTATTTACCTCCCTCTATTTCTGCGATGTAGAGGATTACGACAATTTCAAACTCGCAGAGCCGGTGCCCGGTCCTTCTACCGAAGTGTTGAGCAAAGTAGCCGCTGAATTGGGCGTAGTGATCATTGCATCTTTGTTCGAAAAAAGAACACAGGGCGTTTACCACAACACTACCGCCGTGCTCGATGCAGATGGCACTTACCTGGGCAAATACCGCAAAATGCATATCCCCGATGACCCGGCCTACTACGAGAAATTTTATTTCACGCCCGGCGACCTGGGATATAAGGTTTTCAAAACAAAATTTGCCACCATCGGCGTGCTTATCTGCTGGGACCAATGGTATCCGGAAGCAGCGCGCATCACGGCGCTGATGGGTGCAGAAATTCTGTTTTATCCCACCGCCATTGGCTGGGCCACTTCACAGGACGATGCCACCAACACCGAACAATACAATGCCTGGCAAACCATACAACGCAGTCATGCCGTTGCCAATGGCGTGCACGTAGTGAGCGTGAACAGGGTAGGACTGGAACAGAATGGCGCCATGAAATTCTGGGGCGGTTCCTTTGTATCCAATCCGTTCGGCACGGTATTGTACCAGGCTTCGCACGACAAGGAAGAAGTGGAGGTGATAGCAATCGATACAGAACAAACAGATCGTTATCGCACGCACTGGCCGTTCCTGCGCGACAGGAGAATCGATTCCTACCAGCCCATTACAAAAAGATTCATAGATGAGTGAGGCCAGGGAACAATTTGTATGGCCTCGTGCTGCAAGGCTGCAATGGCAGTAGTTTGCATGAAGCCATGAAGCGCTGGTAGCGTGCTGAAGTACGGCTTGCCCGCCTGCCAAAACGGTGAAGAAATTCTTGTAATGATTAATGCCCTGCGCCATAGCTTGCAGGCAAATATTGTAAAAACAACGCAGCGTGACCAAAATCCCTGATTCCAATACTTCGGGTCTTCGCGACTTCCGAACCTTACTGCCCGATCATCCTACGCCCAAACAACTGGGTTACTATTTCCCCGCGGAATTTGCGCCGCATGTGGCTACCTGGTTGAGCTGGCCGCACAAGGAAGCTTCGTGGCCCGGAAAAATCCATACCATCTATCCTTACTATAGCCAGTTTGTAAAGGAGCTGGCATTGAGTGAGCGTGTATGCATCAACGTGAATGATGAAGCGATGAAGGCATTTGCCATCCAATGCCTTACCGAAGCAGGCGTCAATATGGACCAGGTGCAGTTTTTCCTGCATCCCACCAACGATGCCTGGTGCCGCGATCATGGTCCGGCTTTCCTCATCAACCCGGATGCTGAACAAAAAAAGGTGATTGTTGACTGGAATTACAATGCCTGGGGCAACAAATATCCTCCCTACGACCTGGACGATGTGATACCTACCTTAATTGGCAAGCATTACAACCTGCCGGTATATTACCCGGGCATTGTGATGGAAGGCGGCTCTGTGGAATTTAATGGAAAGGGAACGGTGCTTACATCCACGGCCTGTCTGCTCAATCCCAACCGCAATCCGCATTTGAACCAGGAGCAGATAGAAACTTTCCTGGTGCATTATTATGGCGTAGAACAGGTGTTATGGGTAGATGAAGGTATTGTGGGCGATGATACCGATGGACATATAGATGATACCGTTCGTTTTGTGAATGAAGATACGGTGCTTACCGTGGTGGAAGAAAACAAGAACGATGAGAATTATGCATTGCTGCAGCATAATTTGAAACAGCTAAAACAAATGCGGTTGCTCAACGGGCGTCAATTGAATATTGTGGAATTGCCTATGCCAGATGCAGTGGTGTATGAGGACCAGCGGCTGCCGGCTTCGTATGCTAATTTTTATATCGCGAATAAAAGTGTGATTGTTCCTATTTACAGGTGTAAACAGGATGAAAAAGCGTTGGATATTATTCAGCAGTGCTTTCCTGATCGTAGGGTGGTGGGGATAGATTCTACGGATATTATTTGGGGATTGGGGAGTTTTCATTGTTTGAGCCAGCAGGAGCCGGGCTTTTGACCACCCCATCCACTTCCGCTCTCTACAAATTCTCCAGATACTTATACCCTGACCCCGTATTCAACAACAAAATCTTCTCATCCCTCCGCACCACATTCTTCTCCACCAACTCCACCAACGCGCTCCACAACGCGCCCCCTTCCGGCGCCACCAGTATACCTTCCCTCCTTGCTATGGTCTTCACCCCCTGTATCATATCTTCCTCACTAACGGCAATGGGCATCCCATTTGATTCCCGCAGCACCTGCAATATCAAATCTTCCGCAAACGGGTGCGGCACTGCCAACCCATTGGCCAGCGATGGTTTACCTATATACGATTTTGCATTGGCCTGCTTGCCCTGCCATGTATATACCACCGGCTGACAATTCGCCGCCTGCACCGCAATCATCCGGGGCAGTTTTTTCCCGATCCATCCCATTTGCTGCATTTCCCTGAACGCTTTCCACATTCCAATTAAGCCGGTGCCACCACCGGTGGGATAGAGAATCACATCGGGCAATTCCCAGTTGAACTGCTCCGCAATTTCATATCCCATCGTTTTCTTGCCTTCGAGGCGGTAAGGTTCTTTCAGGGTAGATACATCAAAACAGGGAGTGGTTTCTTTTATTTTCGCTACTGCTTTGGCGCAGTCGCTGATCAGTCCGTCAACCAATATCAACCGTGCGCCATACAGGTTGCACTCGTCTTTAAACACCGATGGCGTATGCCGCGGCATCACCACTATTGCTTCCATACCTGCTGCCGCACAGTAAGCCGCCAGCGCGCCGCCTGCATTGCCGGCCGTGGGTACAATACAGGTGGTGGCGCCCAGTTCTTTCGCTTTCGACACCGCCGCGCTCAATCCCCTGGCCTTGAACGAACCGGTGGGATTTTGGGATTCATCTTTCAGATATAATTCGGGCAACCCATACAAATGGCGCATGTTGTTGAGGGTTAGTAAAGGCGTCATGCCTTCTCCCAGGCTCACTTTATGCTCTTCTTCAAATACAGGCAGTACTTCCTGGTAACGCCACATGGTAGCAGGGCGTCCTTCCAGCGATGCGCGCGTAAAAGTGTCCGGCAAATCATACTGCGCCAGCAGCGGCTGCTGACAACAGTCCGCATAAGTTTGTAACCCGAAAATGCTGTAAGCTTTTCCACAGCGTGCACATACCAGGTGCGACAAAGAAGTGTGTTGATGGACCAGTTTCATACGTACAGATATGACACACTAAAACTAACCGCACGCTGCAATGCATGCAATACCGATTGCTTATACGCTATAACTTTTTGTTATAATGACTGATGGCCAGTTTGATAAATAGCTGGTTGATGCGGTCGGATTCGGAACCTCGCCGTTGCACAAAATAGAAAGCACGATGAATGTGCAAGCCGGTAATATTGAGCCGCACCAGTTCGCCGTTTTTCAACTGGCGTGCTACCGAACGAAGGGGAAGAAAACCAAGACAGGTATCGTCGAGTAAAAAGTTTTTCAATGCTTCTGTACCGCCGAGTACAATTTTGTGTTTGATATCGGCAATGCTCACTTTGCATTTTTGCAATGCTTCTGCTACAGCTGCCAATGTACCACTGCCTCTTTCGCGCAAAGCAACCGGGATGTTTTTGAGTTCTTCCGGGTGAATGGTTTTCTTTTTTACGAGATCGCTTTTGGCGCTGCAAACAGGAATCACTTCATCGGTAAGAAAGAACTGGTGTTTTACAGAAGTGATATTTTTCTTTCCTTCCATCACCGCCAGGTCTATTTCATGATCGAGCAGTGCTTTCAGGATGTTTTCGGAATTGCGGTTCACCAGTTTGAGATCAATGTTGGGATATTGCTGATGAAAGGCGGAAAAAACAGGAGGGATCACATACAAACTGATGGTAGTGCTGGTGCCGAGGGTGAGCGAACCTTTTGCCTGGTGCAGGTTTTTTTGCCGGGTGATGTCAAACTCCAACTGGCGTTGTAATTCGCGCGCTTTTACCAGGTGTTCCAGTAGTATTTTTCCTTCAGCCGTCAGCGCCACCGAATTGCCTTTGCGTTCGAACAGGCTTACCTTGTAATGTTTTTCCAGCGACTGTATATGTTTTGTGATGGCAGGCTGACTGATATACAACGCTTCCGCGGCCCTGGAAAAGCTGAGATTTTTTGCTACTTCGAAAAATACTTCATGGCTGAAACTGAGCATAGTTATGTAAGTGGAAAGCCGGGAAGTGAGGAAGTCCGAAAGTTGCTGTTGTTCCGGACTTCCGTTCCCTCACTTTATTCATGAATGGCAATAATCGGCACGGTGCTGTGATAAGCCAGCTTTTTGGTATGACTGGTCTTGAACAATCCGCTGAGGAACGATTTCTCTTTGGGAATGCTAACGATCACGTCGATGTTCTTGTCGGTGGCAAACTGGCTCACGGCATCCAGGAAATCGTACTGGCGGATGAAATAAAATTCGGGTGTATAGGATTGCAGTATTTTTTCCAGCTTGGCTTTTTCTGCCTTGTACTCGTCGGTAATGTCCACATAATGCTCGCTGTCTACATTCACCACATGCACGCCGGCATTGAACATGTCCAGCACAGACCGTAAAGGTTCTACCGGCACCGTGGTGGCTACATCTTTAAAGTCGCAGGTGAACATAATGTTTTTGATGGGGCGGAATTTGGCATTCGGGGGAATGATCATCACCGGGCAAACACCTGCATCAACCATATCGAGGGTGTTGCTGCCGATGAACAGTTGTTCCAGGCGTGTAGCGCCGGTAATACCCATGATCACCATATGAATGCCATGGTGCCGTACAAAACGTTTGGATGTTTCTACCAGCGAAGTGCCTTCTTCAAGGGCAAAATCGATATCCACTTTTGCCAGGCGCAGCATATCTTTTTTCAGTTGTTGCAACGCCTGCTCCAGGATGGCGCGTCTTCCTCTTTTATTTTCTGTAAGCGGGGAACCATCGGAACCGCCGGTGAATTTATCGGATACATATATCAATATCACTTTGGAACCGGGTACCTGTGCAGCCAGTTGCGCAGCATACAGGGCAGCGTTTTTGGATGTTTCGGAAAAGTCAGTCGGGACGAGAAATTTTTTCATTATCAGTTGGTTTTAATGGAAAAATACAAAAAATGAAGGAAGAAGCGGAACAAGTATTCTTACTTATATTTATCATTTAAATCAATCGTTTATTTAGTTATGAAGCAATTAGGCTTGTCATTGCTGGCGTGTTTCCTGGTGATGGCCGGGATAGCGCAGGAGATTGCCATTATTCCGGAACCTGTAATGGTGCAGAAAAAATCCGGCGCGTTTACCTTGTCCGGAACAACAGGTATTGAAGTAAGTACCACTGATGCTGACGTAAACCGTGTAGTACAGTTTTTCAGGGATGAAGTCCGGCTCCCTTCCGGCTTTACGTTGCCCGAAATAGCTGGCGGCAACGGGGGGACCAATGTGATTCGTTTTGAACTGAAAAAAACGGCCGATCCACAACTGGGCAATGAAGGCTATACCCTCGATGTGTCGCCGGAGCGCGTGGTGATCAGCGCCAACAAACCTGCCGGTTTGTTTTACGGCGTGCAGACTTTATTGCAATTATTACCGAAGGAAATAAAAAGCAAAACCCGGGTAGAAGGCGTGCAGTGGACCATTCCCGCCGTATCGGTGACCGATTATCCCCGCTTTGCCTGGAGAGGGCTGATGTTTGATGTGGTGCGCCATTTCTTTACCAAAGAAGAAGTGAAACGGTTTATTGATGATATGGTGCAATACAAATACAACCTGCTGCACCTGCATCTTACCGACGACCAGGGATGGCGTATTGAAATCAAGTCTTTACCCAAACTCACCGAAGTGGGCGCCTGGCGCGTAGAGAAAACAGGCCGTTTCGGTACGTTTTCTCCGCCCACACCGGATGAACCGCGTAACTACGGCGGCTTCTACACGCATGAAGACATCAAAGAACTGGTGCAATACGCAGCCGATCGCTTTGTGAACATATTACCGGAAGTGGACATACCCGGCCATAGTATGGCAGCAGTGGCTTCATACCCGGAATTGTCGTGCACACCGGGAAAATACCAGGTAAACAGCGGTGAAAAATTCATGGAGTGGGGGGTAGGCAGTGCCGGTTTTTCTGCGCTCGTGGATAACACGCTTTGTCCTGCCAATGAAAAAGTTTACGAATTCCTCGATAAGGTTTTTACAGAAGTAGCACAACTGTTCCCCTTCGAATACATTCATATGGGCGGCGATGAATGCGCCAAGAATTTCTGGGAGAAGAACGACCGGATCGCGGCACTGATGAAAAGAGAGAAACTGAAAGACATGCATGAAGTACAAAGCTATTTTGTGAAGCGCGTGCAAAAGATCATCAGTTCCAAAGGCAAGAAAATGATCGGGTGGGATGAAATTCTCGAAGGCGGGCTGGCGCCCGGTGCTGCCGTAATGAGCTGGCGCGGCGACAAAGGCGGTATTGCTGCTGCCAAACTGGGACATGAAGTGGTGATGAGTCCCAACAGCCACGTGTACATCGATTTTATGCAGGGCGACATCATCATGGAACCGCCGGTATACAATTCGCTGCGCTTAAGCAAAACCTACCAGTTTGAACCCATTCCCGAAGGCGTGGACCCCAGGCTGATCAAAGGCGGACAAGGCAACCTGTGGACAGAACAGATTTACAACATGCGTCATGTCCAGTATATGGCCTGGCCGCGTGCCTTTGCTATTGCCGAATCGGTATGGTCGCCGAAAGAAAAAAAGAACTGGAATGATTTCATACGCCGTGTAGAAAAACACTTTGAGCGTTTTGATATAGCAGAAACCAAGTATGCCCCCAGCATGTATGAACCCATTTTCACCATCAGCAAGAATGCAAAAGGGCAATTGCAGGTGGAACTGGCTACCGAAGTAGAAGGATTGGATATTTATTACAGCTTCGATAATTCTTTCCCCGATCGTTTTTATCCGAAATACACAGCGCCGTTGATTGTTCCCAAAGATGCCAGTTTGTTGCGGGTGGTTACATATCGTGGTAAGGAACAAAAGGGACGAATTATTACGATGCCGGTTGAAGAAATTAAAAAGAGGGCAGAGCGGAAGAAGTAATGTGAGGTATTAAAAGATAGTTTTTGCAGTCCGCAGGCTTTGGCTTGCGGACTTTTTGTTGTTGGGTATCTCGTTAGCAAATTTTTAACAATTTTATTGGGGCATTGCTGCAACGAACGTATAATAACGAATGTCAAGCGGGCAGAAAATAGTTGTGCTTGAGGGATAAGCGAGTTGGTAGCATCAATGCCGGTATTGTTTGCCGGTTTATGCGGGTGAGTAAAAACTTTTCTTTAGTATACAGGGTTTAGGGTTTAATCAATCACTTCAAGTGGAGGCTTTGGATTTTTCCGGAGCCTCTTTTTTTTGATTGGAAACAGCTCCCGTCCATGTTGACCGCCCCGTCCATGCAACATTGCAATTAGTGTAATTCCGTGCGGTGGCGCATCGCGAACAATGCTTCATAGCTGCCGCTAATCACCACCTAACCCCTCACCGCCTCTCCAGCAATATATTCACCGGGTGCTCCGGCTCCATCTTCTCCAACACCAACTTCGCAATGGCCAAAAAAGGAATAAACAATATCATCCCCGACACCCCCCACAACATTCCTCCCGCCAGCACCGCCACCAGCGTAGCCCAGGTACTGATGTTCAACTGCGCGCCCACCACCCGCGGAAAAATTATGTTCGCCTCCAGATATTGCACCACCCCAAACACCGCCACCACTCCCAACGGATACCAGAACGAATCATACGTAATCCACGCAACGGTCACCGGCAACAGGGCACTGATGATAATGCCCACATAAGGAATAATCGTCATTATTGCCGTCAGCATACCAAAGAGCCACGCATGCGGTATACCCAGCACAAACAGCCCGACACTGTTGAGTATCCCCACAATCAGGTACACCAGCAGCATCCCTTTTACAAAATTGAAATATGTATGAATCACCTCATTCAATAATGGCCGCACCGCTTTCCTGTGCGCATGGCCGGCAATTTTTTCCAGGAATTGTACAAAAGGCAAACGATTATACAGGAACAACGCCGCAAACACCGGTACCAAAAACAGCATGAACAACAAACTGGAAGTGGTGCTTAATGTGCTGCGCATGATCCCTCCACTGTTGCTGCTCAGTTGCTTTGTAATCGTATTCCACCACTCCTCCTGCGAAGCCAGTGAAATGTTGAAATGCTTTTGCAACCATTCCTGTAAGGCGGCCAGTGAAGGTGTGAGTTTTTGCACCAGTTCAGGCCATTCCGCACGCAGTGCATTTATTTCCACCACCAGCAACCCCACCAGTGCGGCAAATAACAGCGTAACGATCAGTAATCCGGCAGTAATGGCCAGGCTACGCGGCCATTTATGCTGTTCGAGCCATTTGCATACAGGATACAATACAATAGCCACAAACAACGCATAACTCAATGGTATGAAAAGCGTTTTGCCAAAATAGAGAATGATGCTGCCAAGCACCACAATGCCGCAGTACTTCAGCAAGGCAATATTGATGGTGGTATTGTTTTCCATATCAGTGTTGAATAGTAAAGCTATAAGTATTCTTCCACTTCACACTTCATGCCCCTGCTGAACCTGGTAAGCAACGGACATGATATTAATCATCAGGCAAAATCATTGCAACCATTGACAGCAGTCAGCGAATCCTGCCGGGTCTGCATAGTACCTTGGTTGCAATAAAAAATAATAGTCGCAAGCAAATGGACTCACAGTGCCTGGCTTGGAATAAAAATTGAAAAATTTCCGGCGTAGAGCAACCGGAAGCGGCAGACAACCGCGTAACAACTGTTGTCCCACCGGTCTTCACCAGTAAAAACTGTAACATGGAACCTCAAGTAATTCCTTTCAGTGGCATCGGTATTCATAACATAGCTGAAGTAGGTGGTAAGAATGCCTCCCTGGGCGAAATGTTTACCCAACTGTCAGGCAAAGGCGTGCGGGTGCCTGATGGTTTTGCCACCACGGCCACCGCCTTCTGGCAGTTTCTCGATACCAATGATTTGCGTGAACCGCTGCAGCAACTCCTGCAACAACTGGATCGCAAAGCCTATTCCAACCTTCGCCAGATTGGAGAACAGGCCCGGCAACTGGTCCTGCAGGCAAAATTGCCCGATGCACTGCAGCATGCTATCGTGGAGCAATATGCGAAATTGTGCGGTAACGCTGATTGTTCCGTAGCGGTACGCAGCAGCGCCACGGCCGAAGACCTGCCCAATGCCAGCTTTGCCGGTCAACACGAGTCATACCTCAACATCCGCGGCGCCGAGGCATTGCTGGAAGCAGTAAAAAAATGTTTTGCCTCCCTCTTTACCGACCGCGCCATCAAATACCGCGAGGATAACGGCTTTGAGCATAGCCAGGTAGCCCTTTCAGTAGGCGTGCAGAAGATGGTGCGGGCCGATAAAGCCTGTGCCGGTATCGGATTTTCGCTGGAGCCGGAATCTGGTTTTCGCGATGTGATCCATCTTACAGGCGTATGGGGATTGGGTGAAAATATTGTGCAGGGCGCTGTTACACCGGATGAGTTTTATGTGTTTAAACCTACGTTGCGAAAAGGGAAGCATGCCATCATTCAAAAGAAACTGGGCGACAAAGGCAAAACAATGGTCTATGCAGGAGAGGGTATGACCAAACGCGCCACCGAAAATATCGATACGCCCCCGGAGAAAAGAACACAGTTTGTATTGTCTGATGATGAAATTCAACAACTTGCCCGGTGGATACTGATCATCGAAGAACATTACGACAAACCCATGGACATTGAATGGGCGAAAGACGGAGAAGACGGGCAACTCTATATTGTACAGGCGCGGCCTGAAACCGTTCAATCGCGGCGCAATCCATACCAGTTCACTTCGTATGCACTGGAAGAAAAAGGAAAGCCGCTTGCACAGGGCGAAGCCATCGGCAGTCGCGTGGCCTCCGGCAGGGCGCGCATCCTGCAATCGCCGGAAGCGTCAGACAAGCTGCAGCAGGGCGAAATACTGGTAACGGATATCACCAGTCCCGACTGGGACCCCATCCTGCTGCGGGCAGGCGCCATTGTAACCAATAAAGGCGGACGAACCAGTCATGCTTCTATTGTAGCTCGTGAACTGGGGGTACCGGCCGTGGTAGGTTGTGGCAATGCTACGGAAGTGATCAAAGACGGACAAATGATCACCGTATCGTGCAGCGAAGGCAAAACCGGGCGCATATACGAAGGACAACTGAAAGTGCGCGAGCAAACGCATGATTTCTCCAACGTACAAAAACCCGAAGGCACACAGGTAATGTTCATTGCCGGTGATCCCGACCAGGCTTTTCACCTTTCGTTCTTTCCCAATGACGGCGTAGGGCTGATGCGACTGGAATTCATCATCAATCATACCGTGCGCATTCACCCGATGGCATTGGTGAAATTCCATGCACTGAAAGATGAAGCAGCCAAAAAACAGATTGAACAACTTACCCGTCATTATCCCGACAAGGAAAAATATTTCATCGATAAACTTTCCGAAGGCATCGCCACCATTGCCGCTGCCTTCTATCCCAAAATGGTGCTGGTGCGTACGAGCGATTTCAAAACCAATGAATATGCCCACCTCATAGGTGGGAAGGAATTTGAACCGGAAGAAGAGAATCCCATGCTGGGTTTCCGGGGCGCCTCACGTTATTACAATGAGCGCTACCGCGAAGGGTTCCGCCTGGAATGCCTGGCCATCAAAAAAGTGCGGGAAGATATGGGACTGGACAATGTGAAAGTGATGATCCCCTTCTGCAGAACAGTGGAAGAAGGGAAGAAAGTGGTAGAAGTGATGCGTGCTAACGGTCTTGACAGATGGAAAGACAATTCGCTGGAAATTTACATGATGGTGGAAATTCCATCCAACGTGTTACTCGCCGAAGAATTCGCCAAAATATTCGACGGCTTTTCCATCGGCTCCAACGATCTTACCCAACTGGTGCTGGGCATCGACCGGGATTCGGCTATCGTAAGCGATTTGTTCAGCGAGCAGAACGAAGCCGTGATGCAAATGATCGCTTCCGCCATCAGCAAGGCAAAAAGAGCGGGCATACCCATAGGCTTATGCGGGCAGGCGCCGAGCGATCGTCCTGAATTTGCACAGTTCCTGGTAAAGCAGGGCATAACCAGTATCTCGTTCAATGCCGATGCCTTGTTGCAGGGCATTGAGAATATCATGGAAGCGGAAAAATCCCTGTTGCAAAAAGTGTAAAAGCGCAATTCGGGGAAAATATTCGCCGCTTTTTCAACTACAGGTCCTGTAAAGTCCGTATTAAGCCTGCAGCCGATACCCGGAAAAGGGAATGCAGGAGGCTTCACAGCGGCCGCATACGGTAGTAAAATTGCTGATAATAAACAGGTAGCAATTAGAGCAAGACCTGCCTGCTACCGGCAACACAAAAAAATAGCATCATGATTGATCCATTTGTAAAAATCGAAGAGCTCGCCACGCATATGAAGGAGTACGTAAACACGCGTATTGAAAACGTAAAATTCAATGCGGCCGAAAAAAGCTCCGGCGTAGCGGCCAATACCATAGCAGGGATCGTGGTGGGTATCGTATTTCTTTTCTTTCTCACTTTCCTGAGCATTGCCGGTGCGCTGGCTTTGTCGGACTGGATTGGCGCCTCATGGTCCGGCTTTCTTATTGTAGCTGGTATATACCTGGCACTTGGGCTGGGGGTGTGGTTTGGCAGACAGAAACTATTGCGCATACCCATTATGAACAGTATGATACGGCAATTATTCAAAAACAACAGGGCACATGGATAAGATAAAAAACCAGAAGCAATTGCGTGAAGAGCAGCATCGGCTGGAAGAACACCAGGAAGAACTGGAGCACAAGATCAAACACGACTGGAAAGAATTAAAAGAAGGGCTTAAACCGCGTAATGCAGGACGCAGTGTGTATAACCGCTGGAAAAAATGGCGCCAACGCCGAAGAATACCCGCAGATATCGTGGCGGGCAGTGTACTGGTAGGGGCCGCATTGCTGGTAGGTACCGTGCTGTTCAAAGGAGGAAGAATGGTGGGGCGCTTGTTCAGTTTCGGTACCAAACATGCATCAAAACACCAACAACAGGCGTAGGGTTGCCATGCACCAACAACGCCAACAGCTGCTCCGCTCATTACAAAAGTATCAGCGGGATGTCTTTGTTTGCTTATCCGGCGGCTGCAATCAACACCTCAAACCCTTCGTCGGAAGCATTGGCCCAATCGGTCAGGATCCTGCTGTCGATGGGTTCGTAGATGCCTTTCTTATCGGGCTCAACGGGCAGGTTTTTCATGGGCACCAGAACAAAATATCTTGGTTCCATATAATCCAGGTGTTTATCGGGCGAAAAGCCCTGCACCTGCACATAACGAAAGCCTTTCTTTCTCAAACTTTCCAGGGAGGCAGGGGTGAGTCTTTTTTTGGCATCCGTGCTGTCCCTGTTTTCATTTTTCATACCTGGTTAATTTTTTATTTAAGAACAAAGTTTAAGCCTGTTTGTTCACAGGCGCTACTGCACACGCGGTACATGACCGGTCGAGGCATGAACAAGTTGCTGTGCGGCCGCTCTTTCTGCCAAAATTGCACGGCTGCGTGCCAGCGCTTCTTCTACCGAATTGGTTACATTGGCTTTACCAATGGCAAATAATAACCGCGATTCTTTCAGTTCATCCATCACCTGCTTGCTGTATACTTCACTCAGTATCAGTTTGGTGCCGCGGTGTTTGGTGGCTTTATGCACTTCCTGCAGCGTTCGCAAACCGGTGGCATCGATAATGGGTACCTGTCGCATGCGGATGATCAATACCTGCGGCGGTTTTTCAATCAAACGCAGCGCATCCTTGAATTTGTATGCAGCGCCGAAAAACAGCGGGCCGGTAATTTCAAATACCTCCACACCGGCAGGGACCTGGTAATTGCTGATGGCCTGTTTATCGGTGGTGTTTGCCTGGTCTTCTATCTGGTTGGTCAATATGCTCACATCACTAATCTTGATCATTTTGCGCATGAACAGGAAAGCGGCCAGCACCATGCCAATTTCAATAGCAACGGTAAGGTCTATCAGCACGGTGAGCAGGAAAGTGGTGAGCAGCACGATGGCATCGCTGCGCGGCCCTTTCAGCACCGAAACAAAATTTTTCCACTCGCTCATGTTGTAGGCAACTATGATCAAAATGCCGGCCAGTGTGGCCATCGGTATCCATGCTGCCCATTTGCCTACGAACAACATGATCAGTAATAAGGTAAATGCGTGGATCATACCCGCAACCGGCGTGCTGCCGCCGTTTTTGATGTTGGTGGCCGTGCGGGCGATGGCGCCGGTGGCGGGAATGCCACCAAAGATGGAAGAAAAAATATTGGCAGTACCCTGTGCAATCAATTCGGTATTGGAGCGGTGATTGCCGCCCGTCATACCATCTGCCACTACAGCAGATAACAGGGATTCAATGCCGCCGAGCAAGGCAATGGCAAAGGCCGGCGCCAGCAGGTGGCGGATGGTATCAAAATCCAGTGCCGGCACTACCGGCAGGGGAAGGGTAGAGGGGATGCTGCCAAAGCGGCTGCCGATGGTTTCCACAGGCAGGTGCAGCAACTGTGCGGCCGCCGTGGTTATCACGATGGCCACCAGCGAACCCGGTATTTTGTGGGTTATTCTGGGCCAGCATATACTGATGGCAACCGTAAGGGCTGCCATCAGTACTGCATACAAATTGATGGAAGTGGCATGTTCAACATAAACTTTCCATTTGCCAATGAAATCGGCAGGAATGTTACTGATCTGCCAGCCAAAGCAATCATTCATCTGCGACGAAAAGATGATCAGTGCTATGCCACTGGTAAATCCCACGATCAACGGGTGCGGAATAAACTTGATTACAGCACCCAGCCGGGCCACCCCCATGATCACCAGCATAATGCCGGCAAGAAATGTAGCAATGATCAATCCGTTCACGCCATACTGCTGTACGATACCGTACACAATCACGATGAAGGCGCCGGTAGGTCCGCCTATCTGCACGCGGCTCCCTCCCAGGGCAGAAATGATAAAACCGGCTATTACAGCCGTAAACAATCCTTTTTCCGGCGAAACGCCCGATGCAATGGCAAATGCAATCGCCAGCGGCAACGCTACAATGCCCACGATGACTCCCGCCCAGAGATCTTTGATAAATCTTTCCCTGTCGTACTCCTTTAATGTGTCTAAAAGCTTCGGCCTGAAAATCATAGTTTTTGAAAGAGCAAAATTCGTCTCTTGTGTTTTTTGCTTGCTATTCCTTAATCCAGAACTTCAATCGGTTATTGAACCGCGTTAGTACAGGCTGATAGGAGAAAGGAACTTCGTCTTCGAGACTGTGATAAGTGACCAGGCGCGTTCCTCTCGGCATATCATCCAGTTTTTTATGCAAACAGCGGCAGTAATAGTTGTACAACTCGCTGCTGTATTCAATGCTGTCGTCTATTTTACTGGTGCCGGATAAATTTTCGTAAAAGGAATTGAAGAAATAGAAATGGTCGTACTCACGAAAATTGATCCGTGTAAAATTGTTGTGAATAAACGACACATTGTTGAGCCTTAGTTTCGATTTTGCTTCATTGGCAAGCGTTACAAGCTGAATACGTTGTTCAATGCCTGTAAAATGAGCGCCGGGGTGGTAGTGGGCGGCCGCCAGGCAGAATTTGCCGATGCCGCTGCCGATATCAAGTATGCGCACGCCCTTGCGGGGGGCCAGGAAACCGGCCGCTGTACGCGCAATGCGCAGGGGCGTCCAGTGTTTGTAAGCCAGGTGTTGTATGGAAAGCGGATAAAGACTATGAAACGCTTCGTCGGAACCAAACCACTTGCCGGGATGCTGCGATGACGCTATTGAGTCCATAGTGCTTTTATGAATTTTGCCTGATGAATTGCTTATACTGTTCCGGTGGCATTAATCCGCTGCGTTCATAGGGCCTCGACGGCACAATCAATGCAACCCATCCGTTGTTTTCCGGTTGGTCCAGCAATGGCTGGAAATTACCGGCCAGCAGCACTTCATTGATGCTGATGATCTTGCCATCTACCGGCATGCGAACGGGAATGGTCTTTTCATCGTACCGGATTTCTGCCACGATTTCGCCCTGGGCGGCAACGCCGGAATTTTCCTTCACGAGCAGTTGGTGTACTGCTTCCACCTGTTTCAGCTTTCCGGCGCAAACGCCAATATAGGCTACCGATCCCTGGAAATCGATCCAGTCGTGACTACTGGTGAAATAGAGGTCCCGCCTGGAGGTCTTTGGTGCGCTCATACTGCAAAATTACTGCCGTAACGGGGTGGCGCCCAGTGCAGGAAGTCAACGTAAAAAGTGATAATTATCAATTTATAAACCGGTAACTTTGGGGCCTTGTATGAGTATCAAGGGAATTTTTCCGATAGATAAATGGGACTTCGAGAGTCAGTCGGTTCTGTTGAACTTACCGGAAGAGGATGTGCAGTTGCTGATGGCCCATCACAGTGAGCAGGTATACAGGAAAGGAGATATAATATTTCGCGAAGGCGCCTATCCTTCAGGCATATTTTTCCTGAAGTCGGGCAAAGTGAAGAAATACAAACTTGATAAAGACGGCAAAGAACAAATCATATACGTTGCCAATAAAGGCGAACTGATCGGTTATCATGCGGTGCTGGCCGATGACCGCTATCCCGATTCTGCAGCGGCGCTGGAAGAAAGCGTGATTCATTTCATTCCCCGTGAAGATTTTCTGCAAACCCTCGATCATTCCGTGGTGCTGGGCCGCCGCCTGTTGAAAACGCTCAGCCATGAATTTGCGGTGTTGATCAACAGCCTGGCCTTGTTTGCCCAGCGTCCCGTTCGCGAACGGCTGGCCCTGCAACTGGTGGTGCTGCGTGAGAAATACAAGGAGAATTTTGAGCCGGGCATGCCGGTAGCCATCAATATGTCGCGCGATGACCTGGCCAGCCTCGTCGGCACTGCGCGCGAAAACGTAGTGCGTGTGCTCACCGAATTCAAGGAAAAAGGCATCCTCGAAACCAAGGGCAGAAAGATTATTGTCAAAGATGTGATGCGCCTGATAGAGTTGGCGAATTACAGGTAGGGGTGTCCGTTATATTCACACAATCGTTACTTCAATTCCCATTCCTCTCAATGTTTTGGCCATGTGATCGGAAATGCCGCTGTCGGTAATGATCTGGTCCACTTCTTCAGGACCGCAGATGCGGCCAAAACCGCGTTTGCCGAACTTGGAGGAGTCAGCCAGCACAATGGTTTTCTGGGCAGCCGCAATCATCTTGCGGTTGAGGTGTGCTTCCAAAGCATTGGTGGTGGTCAGTCCGAATTCCACATCAATACCGTCTACGCCCAGGAACAATTTGTTGCAGGAAAAATCATCCAGCACTTTTTCTGCATACGGACCGGTAGTGGAAGAAGAACTCTTGCGCACCATGCCGCCCAGTTGGATCACTTCAATCTGGGGATGATGGATCAGTTCCAGCGCTACGTTGAGCGCCGCTGTAATAACAGTAAGATTCCCTTTGGGATGAATTTGCCGCGCCAGCGCCAGTACCGTGGTGCCGGAAGCGATCATGATACAATCATCAGGCTCTATCAAATTGGCCGCTGCCTGGCCGATCAGCATTTTCTCATTGGAGCGTATTTTCTCTTTTTCATTCACCGGCCTGTCGGCTGCATATGGATTATTCAACGTAACGCCACCATGCGTGCGGTACAGCAGGTTTTTGTCTTCCAGCAGTTTCAGGTCCTTTCGTATGGTTACGGAACTTACATTGAGTTCCTTGCACAGGTCCAGTACTTTCACATAGCCTTCCTGCTGTAGTCGGTTCAGAATATGTTGATGTCGTTCCGGTTGACTGATCATGCTGTAGATTTTGGGTATGTCTGCGGATGTCCTTTTGATATAGCTGTAAACAGGTGCAAAAATAACCGGATAACCCGGGTTTTTGTTTCCTTCCTGCCCAATATTGCTGGGGGTAAACAGGTAAAATCTATGGCTATCAACGCATTAGAAAGATAACAACCCGAAAGTGAATAACTTTCTAAACATTTCTTTTTTTGTGAAAATAATTATTTATACTTTCGTTTTGTTACTTTTTTAGTTTCGCTTTAATAAAAACGAAACATAGCAAAAGCGATATCCGAAACATGCCAAATTGGGACAACAATAAACGGGCGTTAGGATTACTGGCCATCCGCGAGGTGCATTGCTGGGATATAGTAGTGATTGGCGGCGGCGCTACGGGGCTGGGCATAGCCCTCGACGCTGTTTCGCGCGGTTATAAGACATTGTTAGTAGAGCAGGCAGATTTTGCCAAAGGCACTTCCAGTCGCAGTACCAAACTGGTGCATGGCGGCGTGCGCTACCTGGCACAGGGCGAAATCAGGCTGGTGCGCGAAGCAAGTGTTGAACGCGGACTGCTGCACCGCAATGCTCCCCATCTTGTAAAGAATCAAACCTTCATCATTCCGGTATATAGTTATTGGGAACGCCTGAAATATACCATCGGGCTGAAATTGTACGACTGGATTGCCGGCAGACTGAGCCTGGGCCCTTCCATTTTTATCTCCCGCAAGGAAACATTGGAACACCTGCCCAATATCAAATCAAAAGGTCTCATCGGCGGCGTGTTGTACCATGATGGACAGTTCGATGATTCGCGCCTGGCCATCAACCTGGTACAAAGCATTTACGAAAACGGCGGCTACGCCCTCAACTATATCCGTGTTACAGGCCTGCTGAAAGATACTTCCGGTAAAATTTCGGGTGTGCTTGCCCGTGATATATTGAAAGGTGAGGCGTTTCGGATCAATGCAAAGGCGGTGGTGAATGCCACCGGAGTATTTGCCGATGATATTCTCGGTATGGACAATCCCGGCGGCAGAAAAAGCATTTGTGTGAGCCAGGGCGTGCACCTGGTGTTGGACAGGGAGTTCTTTCCTTCTGACGATGCCCTGATGATCCCGGCCACCAGCGATGGCCGCGTGCTGTTTGCGGTTCCCTGGCACGGCAAGGTAGTGGTGGGCACTACCGACACGCCGGTGGAGCAGGCTTCCATGGAACCGGTGGCACTGGAGAATGAAATCAATTTTATACTGAAAACGGCCGGCCAGTATTTTACCCGCGTACCGCAGCGGAGCGATGTGCTGAGCGTGTTTGCCGGTTTGCGCCCGTTAGCAGCGCCGCAGAAAGAACAACAAAAGACAAAAGAAATTTCACGCAGTCATAAAATCATTGTTTCGCCTTCGCACCTGTTTACGATGATCGGCGGCAAATGGACCACCTTCCGTAAAATGGGAGAGGACCTGGTAGACCGCATAGAAAAAACCAAAGGCTGGCCGCGCAGAAAGTCAGGCACTGCCAATCTGAAGATACATGGGTACAACTATGTGGCCAATGGGGAAGACCCGTTTGCTTTCTACGGCAGTGATGCGCCGCGCGTCCGGTCGCTGATGAATGGCGATGCCCAGGAATGGATCAGCAGCAGTTTGCGCATTCACAAAGCGCAGGTGATCTGGGCGGTGAAGGAAGAAATGGCCTGCACGGTAGAAGATGTACTCTCAAGAAGGACCCGGGCCCTGCTGCTCGATGCCCGCGAAAGCATGCGCATTGCGCCGCAGGTAGCGGCCATTATGGCGAAAGTATTGAATAAGGACGACCAGTGGATTCAGGAACAGGTGAAAGCCTATAAGGAAACAGCTGGCAAGTATGTATTGAACTAAAGATGAATTGCTGCCAACACAAGTAAGAAAGGAGATACCATCCGTTAATCCCGGCCATGTGAAAAAATTAAGTGTTGAATTAACATTCAGATAATATGTATAGCGCAGCTTTGGCGAAAGCAAGTTTGCGTTTATACATAATGTTTATGATAACAACTCTTAACCAATTATTGCTTATGAACAAGAAAACGATTGCTGCAGGGAAGTTCTTTGCGCGTATGGGACTGCTCCTGATCACCCTCGTTGTGATGGCCGGTAAAGCTTCGCTGGCCCAGCAGAAAAAGATCACAGGGGTTGTTACAAACCCTGTTGATAATACTCCTGTCGTCAATGCGAGCGTAATGGTGAAAGGAACGGCCCGCGGAACGACCACCGACCTCAAAGGGCGCTTTACCATTAATGCTGCCGGCAATGAAAGGCTGATCATTTCTGCGGTAGGCTTTCAGGTGCGGGAGGTGGCCATCAACGGCAGGGATTCCCTTTCTGTTCAACTGCTGTTGGCCGACCAGCAACTGGAAGGCGTGGTGGTAACGGCTTTGGGTATACGCCGTGAAGAAAGAACGCTGGGTTATGCCACCACCGTGGTGAAGGGCGAGCAACTGACCGATGCCACGTCAGGCAACTGGACCGACGCCCTGTCGGGTAAAGTACCTGGTCTCAACCTGATTCGATCCAACAGTGGTCCCACAGGTTCCAATAAAATTATTCTGCGCGGCGAAAACAACCTCACCGGCGACAATGAAGCCCTGATTGTGGTGGATGGTGTGATTATCAACCAGAGCAGTGGCCGCCGCAACGCCATCGACGGCGAATCCACTTACGGAACAGGCAGCGACAACATGCCCGCCGACTATGGCAGCGGTTTGAACGACATCAACCCCGAAGATATTGAATCGGTAAACGTATTGACCGGTCCCGGTGCGGCAGCCTTGTATGGTCAGCGTGCGGCCAACGGCGCCATCATCATTACTACCAAATCAGGCAGAAGCAAAAAGAAAGGCCTGGGCATCACGGTAAACTCCAACGCATCTATAGAACAGATCAACCGCTGGCCCGACATGCAGTATGAATACGGGCAGGGATTGAACGGCCAGGCTTATTACAGCTTCGGCGCTTCTGAAGACGGGCCCAGCACCAGCAGCACCAGTTCTGCCTATGGCCCGCGTTTCGAGGGACAAATGTTCTACCAGTTCGATCCGGTTACGCAGGCGCGTGGTACGGAAAGAACGCCCTGGGTAGCTTATCCCCATAAAATCCGCAAATATTTCGAAACAGGCAATACGCTTACAAATACCGTGAGCATCGATGGCGGTTCTGATAAAACTACGGCGCGTTTTTCGCTCACCAACGTGAAGAATAAATGGATTATTCCCAATACAGGCTACAACCGCAATACGGTATCAATGTCGGTAAACTCGAAAGTATCCGACAAACTGCAGATATCTTCCAAAATCAACTATACCAACAAATGGAGCGACAACCTGCCGGGCGCCGGTTATGGTAACCAGTCCATCATGTATTGGTTCATCTTCTGGCAACCCAATGCTGACCTCGACTGGTTGAAAGATTACTGGGTGAAAGGGCAGGAAAAACGGCGCATTTTGTATCCTTATAGCACTTTCCCCGAAAACCCGTACGCTGTTGCATATGAATTCATCAACCGCTCGAACAGGCATGTGGTTACCGGCAACGTACAGGCTACTTACCAGTTTACCAAAGAACTGAGCCTGATGCTGCGCACTTCCATGGACCTGTCGTATGAAAACCGTGCGCAGGAGCGTCCGTACGATGCAGGTTCCAAATTTCCCAAAGGAAGCTATCGCATACAAAGTATCTTTTCTCAGGAAGCCAGCAGCGACTTCCTGTTGAAATATGAGAAAGAGGTGAGCAAGGACTTCAAGTTTTCGGTTTCTGCTGGTGGAAGCGTTTTGAGAAATAATTACAACAGGGAAGAAACAAGGGCCGACTCGCTTACTTTTCCCGGCGTATATACGATGGCCAACAATGCAGGTCCGCTGATTTCCCTTCCTTACAAAAGCAAATACGGTATCAACAGCTTTTATGGCATCATCACTACGGGATTTCGTGATTACCTGTACATAGACCTTACTTCCCGGCAGGACTGGACGAGCGTACTGGCAACGCCCAGCCGCACCACCAACTCCGGGTTCTTTTATCCATCGGTGAACGTGAGTTTCATTGCGTCCGATGCCTTTACGCTGCCTGCGATCATTGATTTTGCCAAGCTGCGCTTTTCGGCATCCGGCGTGGGTAGCGGTGGCAACAAAGTATATCTCACCGCCTATAACTATACTTCAGCCGGTTCATTGTTCAGCGGCGGCCTTAGCAACCCCAGCCTGCTGGCCAATCCTGATCTGAGACCGCTGAGAACAATTACCTACGAAGCCGGTACCGATATAAAAATGTATAAAGGAAGGTTGAGCCTTAACCTTACGGTGTATGCCGGTACTACCAAAGACCAGATCCTGGAACGCATCCTCGACCGTTCTACCGGTTATACCCGCATGGTGGTAAATGCCGGTAAGGTGCAAAACAGAGGTATTGAAATAGCGCTGGGCGGCACACCTGTTACCAGCAAGAATGGACTCACCTGGAATACCAATATCATCTTTTCTTCCAACCGCAACCGAATAGCTGAACTGGCCGACAGTTCCGTAGTACTGCGTCTTGGCCCCGTTGGTGGCGGACAGATTGTGGCCAAAGTGGGTGGCAGCATGGGCGACCTGTACGGAAGAGGATACCTGCGCGCCCCGGATGGCCAGGTGGTATACGATGCCAATACCGGTGTAGCGCTTCTTACAGAGGATGTAAAATACCTGGGCAATGTGCTCCCCAAATGGAAACTGGGGATTTCCAACGACTTTAAATATAAACGGTTCCGTCTGCATGTGTTGTTCGACGCACAGTATGGCGGTGTTGCCCATTCGCTGATGCATTACAAAATGGCCGAGCAGGGTAAACTTACCAAAACGTTGCCCGGCCGTTACAATGGTATCATTGGTAATGGGGTAATCATGGACGGTGACGGAAAATATGTTCCCAACAACGTGATTGCTATGGATATTGACCAATACTACCGTTCACACTTCGGGATAGACAATGCAGAAGGCAGCGTGTTCCGCACCGACTTCATCAAGTTCCGCGAAGCACGTCTCGATTACTCGCTGGGAAATAACGCACTCAAAAAACTCGGACTGCAGCGCGCCACCATTGGCGTGTATGGCCGCAACCTGTTCATCTGGTCTGAATGGCCCATGTTCGATCCGGAATTTGGTACCCTCAGCGGTAATGACATTGTGCAGGGCTTCGAGATCGGCCAGTTCCCTTCTACCCGCACAATGGGTGTAAACATTGTTGTTGGATTCTAATCTGAAAAATCATGAAACAGTTATTCTATAAACTTACTGTCGTTATCCTGTTGTTCAGTATAGCGCTTTCTTCCTGTACCAGGGGGTTCACGGAAATGAACACCGACCCCAACAATACGCCCAATGCCCTGCCGCAGCAACTGCTGGCGCCGGCATTGGTCAATACGGTGCATGCCAACATGATCCGTAACCGAAATTTCAACAATGAACTGATGCAGGTTACGGTTGACCTCAGCGATGCAGACGGAAGGGTTTTCCGGTATGAGTATCGTGCTAACTGGTCCGATTACCTGTACAATGCATGGTATTCGCAACTCACCAACTTCAGAGACCTGTACAATATTGCCAGTAATGAAGTGACCTATAACCGCTCGTATATGGGCATTGCGCTGATTTGCCAGTCGTGGATATTCTCCCTGCTTACCGATACCTACGGCGATGTGCCCTATTTCCAGGCCAATATGGGTAAGGAGAAAATTTACGAACCGGCTTTTGATGCGCAGAAAGACATCTACTTCGACATATTCAAAAAGCTGGAAGAAGCCAATGAACACCTGAGCGCGGGCACTGCTATAGAAGTTACCAGCGATCCTGTGTACAATGGCAATGTCAACCGCTGGAGAAGATTTGGCAACTCCCTTTACCTGCGGTTGCTGATGCGCATTTCCGGTAAAGCAGAAGTGGCGGACACCGTGATCAAAAAGTTCCAGGAAATTGTGCAAAACAATTCCAAATATCCGATTATGGCGAACAATGATGAATCGGCCATTCTCCGGTGGACAGGCGTAAGCCCCTATACTTCTCCTTTCCTTACGGTAAGAGAGCAAGACTGGAGAGCGCCTGCCATTGCCAGTTTCTTTATCGACAACCTGAGGACCTGGAACGATCCCCGTATTGATTTGTCAACCTATGCTGTGAATGGCGTGAACCGGTGGGGCATTGCGCCGTACCAGGGTGGTTTCTGGGGAGTGCCCAGCGGGTATGAACCCGGCACCAATCCGGTAAAGATGTCTTATTTCTATTCCGATGCCCAAACCGTAAGCGGTGCGCCTGCCCGCTCGCTGCGAACAGATCCGTTAACAGGTCAGATGCTGAATTATGCCGAGGTGCAGTTCATACTGGCAGAAGCAGCGGCCAAGGGATGGATCAGCGGTTCTGCAGAAAATTATTATAACAAGGGCGTTCAGGCCAGCATCACCTTATGGATTCCGCAATGGAACACACCGGTGACCGATTACCTGTCGGCAGCTGATATGAGCTGGAACGATAGCGAAACACTGGAGGAGAAGATGGAAAAAATCCATCTGCAGAAATATTACGCCCTGTTCTGCTGCGACCTGCAGCAATGGTTCGAGTACCGCCGCACCGGTCACCCGGTATTGCCCAAAGGGCCAGGTCTCGGCAATGGTGGTGTAATGCCCGCACGCATGAGCTATCCTGTGTATGTGCAGTCTACCAATCCTACCAATTATAAGGCGGCTGTAGCTGCACAGGGACCAGATGTGATCTCAACACCCGTATGGTGGCAAAAGCCATAGGAATAGTTGTAAGTCTTAAAAATATTATTATGAAACATTCAGCTTTATATATAGCATGCTTCCTCTCGCTGGTCATTATAAGTGGATGCGAGAAGAAAACCAATTACCCCGGTGGCACCGTAAGCCCTTACATAGCCATCTATGATGTAAGGAATCTGTATAAAGGAAAAGAAGTTACCCTTACCAAAGAAAACATGTTTGGCGCCACCAAAATTACCGGTGTGGTAGTTTCCGATCATTCAGGCGGTAATCTCCCGCAGGGATTGCTGTTTGTGCAGGACAGTCGCCGTTTGTCGCAATTGCGCGGTATTGCCATACCCATTGGCGATGCAGCTGCTGATTATGTTACCGGCGATTCCGTGATCATTGAAGTGGAAGGCGGCGTACTGAAAAGGGTTGACGGTATGCTGCAGCTGACCAACATTCATCCCGGCGATATCACCAAAGTATCTTCCGGCAATATTATTCCACGTGCGGAAGTTAAAACCAGGGATATATTGCAGGACCCGGAGAAGTTTGAAAGTACGATGCTGATTATTATGGAAGCCGTTTTTGATCCGCTTCCTGATGCCGGGTCAGTATTTGCCGGCAATTACGTGCTGAACGACTCGTATGGCGAGATTCACCTGCATACAGAACCGGGTGCTGCCTTTGCAGACATGGAAAGACCCGTACTGGCCAATTACAAAGGAATTATTTTTAACGCCATAAAAGATAATGGCGAAGTGGAGACGCAATTACGTTTACGCACAGCCGACGATGTGCAACTCCTCAGTAGTGTGATTGAAATTGCGCCGATCATCATTACCGGCTTTTTGCCAGATCCGCTCGGTGGCGATGGCAATTACGAGTACATTCAATTCATGGCAACGCGCGACATTGATTTTTCCGTTACGCCGTTCTCGGTGGTAACCACCAATAATGCAGGAGCATCCACGCCCGGCGGACTCCCCACCAATGGCTGGGCTACCGGCGGCCTGCGCACCTACAAATTCAATCTTACATCGGGTACGGCAGACAGCGGCACTTTCTTTTATGTGGGAGGGTCCAGCAAATTGATCTGTGGCGCAGGCTCCACCGATATCAGCAGTGCCAACTGGGTAAAAGCGTACGATTACTCCCAGAACAACGGCGACGGCTTTGGCACCAAGACAAGCAACCTGTTGGCCAATAGCGGCAATGCCTCGGGAGTAGCTGTATTTGAAGGCACCGATGTAACCGCTGATTCCAGACCGGTAGACGTAATATTCGTTGCTACCGGTGGTACGATCTATTCCCCGGGACCGCCGGAGGTTGGCTACCGCATTACCAATACAGATTTTTACGACGTAGTACATTCTGGTACGCTTCAGCCACAGCCGTTTTTCAGGAGTGGGTCCAACCAGGGAAGCCTGGGATATCCTACCGGTGGCTCGGGACAATTCATGGTCCTCGGCGGCGTGTATAATCCCAAACTGGGCAGATGGGCATCGGTAAGAACGCAGACCAATGTATTCCTGACCGTAAACTCCACATTGGCAGAAATTGAAGGGGAAAATGCAACCACCCTGAAATAATTCGTTACGCGCTATGATGAACCGAAGAAAATTTTTATCCAACCTGGCCTGGGTGGCCGGCGGCATGCTGGCCACCAAACTGCGGCCGCTTGAATCGCTGCTCGGCCTTGCCAAACCCATCCGGATCAGGGGCAGGGTACTGGCGCTCGGAAAAGGACTGAAAGATGTAGTGGTAAGTGATGGCTATACGGTAACCGCTACCAATGCCGATGGGGCCTATGAAATGGAATTGCATCCCTCGGCCGCAGCCGTGTTCGTGTCTGTGCCTTCCGGGTATGCGTTTTTGCACGAAAACAATATTGCCCGCCATTACCACCTGGTGAAAGACATTGCTTCTCGCAAACGGGTGGATTTTTCGTTGCAACCGCTGGAACAAGACGATAACCGGCATCGCTTTATCATCTGGGCCGACCCTCAGGTAAAGAACAAAAGCGATGTGGAAAAAATGCTGGCGCAATCGGTGCCCGATATGCAGCAGCACGTGCAGCAACTGGGCGGGTTGATACATGGCATTACCGTAGGTGATATCGTTTGGGATAACCATGACCGTTTTGAAGATTACAAGGATGCCGTGCGCAAAATGAACATTCCCTTCTTCCAGGCACTGGGCAACCACGATATGGACTACCGGCAGGGTGATGACTCCGTTTCTGACAAAACCTTTAAAAGTCATTTTGGGCCTACCTATTATTCTTTTAACCGCGGCAAGGTGCATTATGTAGTATTGGATGATGTGCGCTACTTGGGCAGGGAAAGAGAATACGATGGCTTTATTACCGAAAACCAGTTGGAGTGGTTGAAAAAAGATCTTGCATTTGTGCCGAAGGACCACCTGGTGATTGTATGCCTGCATATTCCTGTGCATAATGGCGTCAGCAACCGCGATGAATTGTATGAAATTCTGAAGCCGTATAAAGCCCATATTATGTCGGGGCACACGCACACCAACCTGAATGTAATCAAAAAAGGCGTATATGAACATGTGCATGGCACTGTGTGCGGCGCCTGGTGGACAGGGCCCATCTGTGGCGATGGCACGCCTCCCGGTTACGGCGTTTATGAAGTGAATGGAACGGATTTGACATGGTATTATAAACCGGTGGGCAATGAACAGAATTTTCAATCCACTATATTTATACAACGAAATGAAACAGGGGCGCAGGAACTCGTGGCCAATGTATGGAACTACGATCCTTCCTGGAAAGTGGAATGGGAAACAGACGGACAATTGCAAGGCGCCTTGAGTGCCACAGAAGGTTATGATCCGCTGGCTGTAGTGCTGTACAAGGGAGACCAGTTGCCTGCAGGAAGGCCCTTTGTTGAACCCAAGAAAACAAAACATTTATTCAAAACCATCATCCCCGAAGGCGTGCAGGCAGTGAAAGTGAAGGTGACTGACCGCTTTGGCAGGTTGTATGAAACGGAAGCCCGGGTAAATGCTTAAACATGAACATGCGCTATTTTTTCTCCTGTGTTGGAACTGCTTTGATGGTATCGCTTGCGCTTGCCGTTCAGGCGCAGCAACCCGCCTGGGACAGCACGCATCGTCCCGGCGCATTTAAAACAAAATGGGAACAATTCAAGAGTTACCCCAATGCTGCCTCGGATATTATTTTCCTGGGAAACAGCATTACGGCCGGTACAGACTGGGCTGAATTGCTCGGCAATCCGCATTGCAAAAACCGCGGCATTTCCGGCGATATCACCTTTGGCGTGCTGGAGCGGCTGGATGAAGTGACCGAGGGAAAACCGAAAAAGGTATTCATCCTGATTGGCATCAACGATATATCGCGCAACATTCCCGACACTGTGATCGTGAACAATTACCGCCGTATTGTCAGGAAGATCAGGCACGATTCGCCAAAAACAAAAATTTATTTTCAAACTTTATTGCCGGTGAACAATGAATTCACGCAATTCAAAAATCACTATAATAAAGACGAACACATTCAATACGTAAATAACGCCCTGAAGCAACTGGCCACTGAAGAGAACATCACGGTGATTGACCTGCATCCGCATTTCCTCAACGATCAGCAGAAGCTGGACAAACGTTACACGATGGACGGATTGCACCTCAATGCCGAAGGTTACAAAAAGTGGGCAGCAATATTGAAGCAGGGAGGTTATTTGAAGTAAGACACAACCAATCTAACGATGCAATACATTCTTTCTTTCGACCAGGGTACCACCAGTTCAAGAGCAATTTTATTTGATAAAAGCGGACAGATTATTGCTGTAGCGCAGAAAGAGTTTACACAAATATTTCCCCAGCCGGGATGGGTAGAACACGATCCCCATGAAATCTGGAGCACGCAGATCAGCGTGGCCACCGAAGTAGTGGCCAAGGCCGGCCTGCGTGCACAGGACATTGCGGCCATCGGCATTACCAACCAGCGCGAAACCACCATTGTGTGGGACCGCGAAACCGGTCAGCCGGTATACAACGCCATTGTGTGGCAGGACCGTCGTACCGCAGGTTTTTGCGATGAACTGAAACAAAAACATGGCAAGGCCATCCAGGAAAAAACAGGGCTTATTGTAGACGCTTATTTTTCCGCTACCAAGGTGCGCTGGATACTGGACAATGTACCAGGCGCCCGGCAAAAAGCGCAGGAAGGTAAACTGGCCTTTGGTACCGTTGATTCCTGGCTGGTATGGAAACTGACAAATGGCAAAGTGCATGCAACCGATATAACCAATGCATCGCGTACGATGGTTTACAACATCAACACGCTGCAATGGGACAAGGAACTCTTGCAATGGCTCGATATTCCTGAAAGCATGTTGCCGGAAGTGCGTTCTTCCAGCGAAATATATGGCGAAACGGCCGAGCAACTGCTCGCAGCACGCATTCCCATTGCGGGCATCGCAGGCGATCAGCAGGCAGCCCTGTTTGGTCAACTGTGTACGGAAAAAGGAATGGTCAAAAACACTTACGGTACAGGTTGTTTCATGCTGATGAACATTGGCGATAAACCCATTCTTTCGCGCAATAACCTCGTAACCACCATCGCCTGGCAGGTAGGAGGGAAGGTGCAGTATGCCCTGGAGGGAAGTATATTTATCGGCGGCGCGGTAGTGCAATGGCTGCGCGACGGACTGGGCATTATCGAAGCTTCAGCCCAGGTGGAAGAACTGGCAGCGAAGGTACCCGACAACGGAGGCGTATACCTGGTGCCGGCATTTGCAGGACTGGGCGCTCCCCACTGGAACCAATATGCGCGCGGCACCATGGTGGGCATTACCCGCGGCACCACGGCGGCGCATATTGCCAGGGCAGCATTGGAAAGTATTGCACTGCAAACGATGGACGTGCTGAAAGCCATGCAGGCCGATGCAGGCGCACCCATCAGCGAATTGCGCGTGGACGGCGGCGCTACGGTAAATGACCAGCTGATGCAGATACAGTCGAATGTGCTGAATGCAAAAGTGGTGCGGCCCATGATTACCGAAACCACCGCGCTGGGCGCAGCATACCTGGCAGGTCTGGCAGTGGGTTACTGGAAAAATCTTGATGAGGTCCGCCAGCAATGGAAACCGGCAAAAATATTTTCACCCGATACTTCCCAAACGGCCACGCTCACCAAAGGCTGGGAAAGGGCCATAAAGGCCGCGAAAGTATGGGCGGAAGAATAAGCTTCAAACTCCATCATCCGTAACTTAAACACGATTGTTATGTCACCATTTGTAGCCGAAATTATCGGCACCATGTTCCTGATTCTGTTAGGGACCAGCGTGGTAGCCAATGTAATTTTAAAAGGAACGAAAGGCGCCAACGGCGGCTGGATAGTGATCACCACCGGATGGGCGCTGGCTGTATTTGTAGGAGTAGTAGTGGCTGCGCCTTACAGCAAAGCGCATTTAAACCCTGCAGTAACCCTCGGGTTGGCCATTGTGCAGGAATTTCCCTGGGAACAGGTACCGCTTTATTTCGGCGCGCAGATGATCGGCGCTTTCATTGGAGCGTTTCTTACCTGGCTCCTGTACCGCGATCATTTCAATGCCACCACAGACCCCGGACTGCAGCTGGCAGTGTTCAGCACGGAACCGGCTATACGAAAACCCGTTAGCAATGTGATCAGTGAAACCCTCGGCACCTTTGTGCTGATCTTCGTGATCTTTTATTTCACATCGGCCGAACTCGACGGCAATCCCAAAACAGCCATCGGCCTCGGATCGCTCGGGGCGCTCCCCGTTGCTTTGCTGGTGTGGGTGATTGGTCTGGCGCTGGGTGGTACTACCGGCTATGCCATCAATCCTGCCAGGGATTTAGGGCCACGCATTGCGCATGCCGTATTGCCCATGAAAGGGAAGGGCAGCAGCGACTGGGCGTATGCATGGGTGCCCGTAATTGGTCCGTTTATTGGCGCCACGCTGGCTGCATTGCTGCACCTGGCATTGAAACCCTGATGGCAGCCTCTTATTATTCCGTAACTGTTTGAACCGGCTACTGCAAAGTGCCATTAATACCTGTTTAATATGAAATTGTACCCAACCACGTTTCTCTTTTTTGTGCTTTTTGGTGTTGCTTCCTGTTCTTCTTCTGCGCAGAAGCCTGCCATGCCCAAAAACTTCCCGGTGTTTTTTAAAGAAGGTCATCGCGGGGCCCGCGGACTGATGCCCGAAAACACCATTATTGCCATGCAGAAAGGTATTGAGGCAGGCGCCAATGTGATTGAAGTGGACGTGTATACCACCAAAGACGGTAAAGTGCTGGTGGCGCACGATCCTTTTGTAAATACAAAATTTACGCTGACGGCAGACGGCAAAGAAATTCCTCCAAAGGAGGCGCGCAAACTCATTTTTCACCAGATGAATTATGAAGACATCCGGCCTTTTGATGTGGGATCAAAACCGTATGATGCCTTCCCGGAGCAACAGAAAGTAAAAACATACATGCCGCTGCTGGATGAACTGATTGATTCTGTGGAAGCTTTTACCAAAGCCAATAATCTTCCCCCCATTATTTATAACATTGAACTGAAGACCAGTCCGCGGTACGATAGCCTGCATTACAATACCACACCCGAAGACATGGTGGATGCCGTAATGGAAGTGGTAAAGCGCAGCAACATCGGCAATCGTTTCTATATTCAATCCTTCGATTTTCGGCCGCTGCAATATGTGCACAAAAAATATCCCGGTGTAGTCATTGGTTTTCTTACCGGTGACAAAACCATGTCGCTGGAAGACAATCTGAAAAAGCTCGGGTTTAAACCGCATTTGTATAGTCCTGAATACAGGCTGGTCACCAAAGAGATGGCAGCAACCTGCAAAAAGCAGGGCATGAAGCTGGTGCCGTGGACGGTGAACACTCCGGAAGAGATGAAACAGCTCATTGAGCTGGGTGTGAACGGCATTATCACTGATTATCCGAATTATTTTCAACAGGTAGGTAAGTAATTCTCTGCTGAAAAGTTGACTTGCGCCCGCGTGTTTTCTTATATTGCAAAAAAGTCTGCGGTGAATAATTGCTTTTGGCAAAACGCAGGCGCCCTAAAAACTTTCATATGGACAGAAGAAAACTCCTGAAAAACCTCGGATTCAGTATCGGTGCCGCATTTATCAGTCGCGATCTGTTATCGCAGGTGGGCGATAACACCTATGAATATACGATTCCGCAGAATCCCCTCCATAAGCCATTGCGCAAGCCAGTAACGGCCATCACGCTGGGAGCGGGCGGCCGTGGCAATGTGTATGGAAATTTTGCGCTGAAGTTTCCCGATCAACTGGATATTGTAGGGGTAGCAGAGCCCATACCGATCCGCAACGAGCGGTATGCGCAAAAGCATGCCATACCTGACAGCAACCGCTTTGATACCTGGGAACGGGTTTTCGAACGTCCGAAGTTTGCCGATGCGGTGATCATCACCACGCCCGACGCGTTGCACTATGGTCCCTGTATGAAGGCTTTGGAAATGGGGTATGATGTGTTGCTGGAAAAGCCCATTGCGCCTACAGAAAAAGAATGTCGCAACATTCTTGCCATGACCAAAAAAACAGGCCGCATTGTGGCGGTATGCCATGTGTTGCGTTATGCGCCTTATTTCGTAAAAATGAAGGAACTGATTGCAGCGGGCGCTGTGGGTGAAATCATCAGCGTACAGCATCTGGAGCCGATAGAGCACCTGCACATGGCACACTCTTATGTGCGTGGCAACTGGCACAATTCAAAGGAAACCACGCCCATCATCCTGGCCAAATCCTGTCATGATCTCGATATCATCAAATGGGTAATCGACAAACCTTGTAAAGAAATTGTGGCCTTCGGCGACCTCAAGTGGTTCCACAAAGGCAATGCGCCGGAGGGCAGCACGGAACGCTGTACCGATGGTTGCAAGGTAGAACGTGAATGCCCGTATTCTGCCATTCGTTCCTACTATGAAAAACGCCAGCGTACGTACGTGTTCGATCTGCCTGAAGACAAGGACAAGCATGGCGATTACATTATGAACCAACTGAAAACCACCAATTACGGCCGTTGCGTGTACCGAATGGACAATGATCAGCCTGATCATTACATCACCAGCATGCGGTTTGCAGACAATGTGACGGTAAGTTTCAGTATGGAAGCATTTACCAGCTATCATGGACGTCGCACGCGTATTATGGGCTCTATGGGCGATATGGTGGGTGATATGCAAGAACTGGTTGTTACAGATTTCCGCAATGGCAAAAAAGTAAAGCTGGTGCCGAAAGCGGAAGATGTAGAAAACTACAAGAACAGTGGTCATGGCGGCGGCGACTGGTTGCTGGCGCGCGATTTTGTGCAGGCGGTAGCGCAACAGAATCCGGCTTTACTGACGTCAACAATTGATAATTCCATTGAAAGTCATATCATGGGCTTTATGGCAGAAGAAAGCCGCAAGCGGAATAAGATTATGCAGGTGAAGATGTAGGCAGAAACCAGCTCAGCTCGCACGTGCAGCGGGCTGTTGTCCTACACGATCAATATTGTAAATACTGTCAGACCGGGCAATTGCAGAGCCCGGTCTTTCTTTTGTGCCTGGTGCTGCGCACGAGGATACCACTGGTACAATATTTATGTTGCTAATAGTTACATCAAAATGGATTGACTATGGCACATGAAAAAAACCAGCAGCTCATCGAAGCGCTGAACAATTGCGTGGTGGAATGTGAGCATTGTGCGATGGCATGCCTGGGCGAGCAGGACGTGAAGATGCTTACGCGTTGCATCAAGCTGGACCTTGACTGTGCTGCCGTATGCCGGCTGGCTGTGTCGCTGGTGGCAAGGGGTTCGGAAAATGCCAATCGTATACTGGCTGAATGCGCCGAAATCTGCGATGCCTGCGCCAATGAATGCGAGCAGCATGCGCATATGGAACATTGCAGGCAATGTGCGGAAGTATGCAGGGTTTGTGCGGAGTTGTGTGCGCAGGGAGCGGAGGTGTAGGGGCATCCTGCCACCCCATCCATGTGGCATTGTTGCTGGTGTAAGATGTGCCGGCGGGGCGTCGGCACGATCTTACACCAGCAACACAACTGCCCTAATCAACCTTAATATCCTACCTTGCACCCATGTACCGCAAAAAGCCTGATGTAGACGTCGTCAAAGACATCCTCCAGGCCACCCTCCAAGCCTTCCCTGCTTCCACCTTCATCCAAAGCCTCACCCGTCAATACGAAGAACGGGGCGGCCTCAGCAAAAAACAACTGGAAGGATTGTACAAAAAAGCATCCAAAGTGCCTACCATTCCTCCGGCCCGCCTCGCCACGCTCGAAGCCATGATCCTCCATCGTCCTACGCGCTACAAATCCACCCCACCTCCTCCCAAACCCGTATACACCAAAGATGCAGCCATCGGTGAACTCATTGCCGCCATCCTGGAAAAATATCCGCAACACAAACGGGTATTGTTTTTCCGTTCGAAATATGAAAACAATGAAATCCTGACACCGGCAGAACTAACCGAACTGGAAAGATTCAAAAAGTTATTGCACTAATTCCAACCCGATTTATTTTATTTGCCTGCATGGACATCATCATCATCGTTATTGCCAGCCTGTTCGCCTCCCTGCTCACTTTTTTCAGCGGCTTTGGTTTAGGCACCCTCCTGATGCCTGTATTTGCCCTGTTTTTTCCGGTAGAAATAGCTGTAGCGCTCACCGGTATAGTGCATTTACTGAACAATATTTTCAAATTGTTGCTGGTGGGGCGACAGGCTGACTGGTCGGTGGTACTGCGATTTGGTATTCCCGCTATTGCCGGCGCCTTTGCAGGCGCTCAATTGTTGTTGCGGGTGTCTGGTCTTGACCCGCTGGTCACCTATACCATGGGTGAGCGACAATTTTTTATTACCCCGGTAAAACTTGTCATTGCTTTACTACTCGTGTTTTTTTCGCTGATGGAAGTAGTGCCTTCGCTCAAAAAAATGCAGTTCGGAAAAGACAAAATGATCTGGGGCGGTCTGCTCAGTGGTTTCTTTGGCGGACTCTCCGGTCACCAGGGGGCTTTGCGCAGTGCTTTTTTGGTGCGTGCAGGATTGTCGAAAGAAGCGTTTATTGGTACCGGTGTGGTGATTGCCTGTTGCATTGATGTATCGCGACTGGCGGTGTATTTCAACCGATATACCGGCATAGAGGTGCGCCACAACTGGGGCTTGTTATTGGCGGCTACCCTGGCTGCCGTGGCAGGTGCATTGGCCGGTAACCGGCTGCTGAAAAAAATTACACTTTCTTTCATACAAAAGATTATCACAGTCATGCTGTTATTGCTGGCAGCAGGCTTGGGCGCAGGGTTAATATGAGCGCCTGCAAAATACCGCATCACTACGGTTAGAGGTTTTGGCAGCCGAAGTATAACCGTAACTTGCCGCATTTACTTATAAAGCGTAACTATAACAATTAGCTGTAACGTTTTTCTATTCCTGTTCACCCAACCCCTAAAGGGGAAAATTTGTCCTCCCAATCCCCGCATTTGGTGATTAAAATTTTTTTGAATCATTAGTTTATTTACATTTGAGAACAGTATTGTCATTAAACCTTTGAAATATGAAAAAACAACAACCTACGCAGCGTCCCTTCTTCGCTAAGTTTCTCGAAGCACAGCAAGTGCGCCACAATTCCATCAGAGAACGCGGTAAAGATCCCATCTTCACGCTCAAGCTCATTGACGACCTCGAGCAAACGCAGAAGGCGCCGTCTGATAAAGACGAGATTTAAATGCGAAAATTTGACAACACGCAGCTGTGGAAATGATATGCTGATGTGCTGTTGAGCCGGAAGCTGGTCAGCGGGCGTTTTTTTCTCGCCAACGCAGTAGCTCCTGTTTTAACCTGCACGTCAGCATTGTAACACATGAACGCGTTTGCCAATTTTCACAGGATCGCATTTCTACATCGGCTCATTTATTGTTAAACCAAATTTTATACTATGAAACAGCAGGATTCCAAGAAAACGCCGTATTTCGCGAAGTTCCTTGAGTCGCAGAAAGTGAACAGGCAGGAAGCCGGCACGCAAAATGTATGGCCCCCGGTAACCGCCATTTACTTCGACCACCTCGAAACGCACAAGTATCCTTCTGATAACGACGAAGGTGGCATTCCCATCTAGCAGCTGAAGTTGTCGGGTTTCAGTTGGTATGTTCCGGTGTTGCAGTTATCCGGAATTTTCCACCTGAAACCCGAATTTTTTTACACCATGGTACTCTGTCTGACCCACTCCGGCGATTATTACACCATCGATATTGTGCAGCAACGCCTGCAGGGAGCAGGCATGCCTGTTTACCGGTTCAACTCCGATGAATTTGGCGTGCGCTACAGATTCGGGTATGCTACAACGAAAGGTATGCCGGAATTGTATATCGAAACAGAGCAGGAGCGGATAGCGGCTTCCCAAATAAAAGGCGTATGGTACCGGAAATTATGGGAATTGCAATGTCCGTCCGAACTGGATGCCACCTGGCATGATGTATACCATCAGGAATACCAGGCATACCGGCAGTTATTCTTCAATGCCTTGTCGCACGTGCCGTGGATGAACAACCTGCACCGTGATCATTATGTAAACAGTGATAAACTGTACCAGTTGTCCGTAGCGCAATCAGTTGGACTAATGGTGCCGGATACGGTATTTACAAACGATGCAGCCATCGTACGGGCTTTTGCCAAAAAGCACGCGCATAATGTGGTGATGAAACTGCACGGCGCCTTGTCGAAGAGCATGTCAGGCAACACGCCTTTCTTTCCCACTACGCGGTTGCATGCGGAAGATGAAGAACAGCTCGAGTCATTGCGGTATTGTCCCATGATTTTCCAGGAATTCATCCCCAAAGCCTATGAACTGCGCATTGCGTGGGTAGACGGCGCCTGCTTTGCCGGAAAAATTCCCGGTAAAGGCGTACATGAAGTGGACTGGCGTATTACCCCCGGCGGACCGATACCATGGGAACGATACGAATTGCCGCATGGCATCAAAGCAAAATTGCACAGGCTGATGCAGGAACTGGGCCTGCTGTTTGGCGCCATTGATATGGTCCGCCATCCCAACGGCGACTATATTTTTCTCGAAGTAAATCCCCAGGGCGAATGGGGCATGATTCAAAAACACCTGGGCTATCCCATAGGAGAAACGATAGCTGATAAACTATTGGCAAGAATTCAATCCACAACATGAAGAAAGTACTGATCATTACGCATTCCCGCGACAACATATGCATCGATACCGTTTCCGGTTTTATTAATGAAATGGGCGGAGAACCCATCCGGTTCAATGTGGACCAATACCCGCTCGACTATATGCTCACCTCCACCTACCACAGGAAACAATGGAAAGTGCTGCTCGATACCGGCAGTAAGGTGCACGACCTTACCGATGTTGCGGCCATATGGTTTCGCCGCAGTTTCAACATAGGTCAGGGCATAGCCGAAGTGCTGGAAAAAGAATATGTAGAACCGAGCATGGGAGAGATCAAACGAACGATTTACGGCATGCTGGAAGCGCTGAACTGTTTCAAGATGGAGCGCTACAGCGTCTACCGCCGTCTCGACAGTAAGGAAGAACAACTCCGTGTAGCGGAACGCAACGGGTTGCTGATACCGGAAACCTGCATCACCAACAATCCCGCCGCGCTGCGCTCATATATGGAGAAACAGGGCGCGCCGCTGATCACCAAAATGCAAAGCGCCTTTGCCATTTATCGCGGTGAAGATGAGCACGTGGTGTTTACCAATGAACTGCGGCCCGATCAACTGGACGATCTTGAAACATTGCAATATTGTCCCATGACCTTCCAGGAAAAACTGGAAAAGAAACTGGAATTGCGTGTTACCATTGTGGGCGGGGAGATTTTTGCCTTCAGCGTTGACTCGCAAAGAATCGACAATGCCGGCATCGACTGGCGCAAGGAAGGCGTGGCTTTGCTGAACGATTGGCAGCCCTATACCTTGCCGGGAAACATCCACCGTTCATTGCTGGGGTTAATGGATGAATACCGGCTCAATTACGGCGCTATCGATATCATTCTTACGCCAGACGACAAGTATTATTTCCTCGAAATAAATGCCGCCGGTGAATATTTCTGGCTCGATCGCCTGTGCGATCATGCCATCAGTAAACATATGGCCGCTGTATTGATGGGTGAGGCATACAGGAGAGATTGAAGGACCTGGTTGATGGGCGAAGCATACAGGAGAGCATGAAAGACCTCATAGCCAGGGGCATGCCCGGAGAAAATGAAAACCTCGTTGCCGGTATGAATTTTGCGCAAAGAACAACGGAAAAAATTGCCACCCGTGTCAACCGGTAAAATCAAACCCAATCCCGAAAAGACTGCAGACCATCTGATCCGGCGCGCTGTAGGCCGCCTGCAATTATGCTTGCGAAAACTGTCGCGCCGGCATGACCAGTCGCTGGTCAACCTTTCCGTATTGGACAAACTGCTCAATGAAGAGGAAGATTTTGGCAAAAAGCTTTCGCGGGATTAACTGACCTGCACCAGGGCTCCAATCAGATATAGTGCGCGTTCATTGGCTGCTATTGGCGGACTATCCATTTTCCAGCAATGCACATCGCAGGTTGGTGTAAAAACATATATTCCATTATAAATTTCCAGCCATGCGTATCGAACATCTTACCCCCACTGGCATCGTTCACAATTATTCAATATATTCGGTCATTCTTCCGTCGCAATTATGAAAAACAGGAAAACCATTTTCAGCAGCCTGGCAATTGTATTGGTAATTGCCGTTTTGGTATTCGGATTTTTATTGCCGAAAAAGGAAGTAGCGCCGCCTGCGCCGCTCTACCCGGTGCCCACCGAACAGCAGATGGTGTGGCATGAAATGGAAATGAATGCCTTTGTACATTTTACCACCAATACATTTACCGACCTGGAGTGGGGATATGGCGATGAAAGTCCGGCTATATTTAATCCTACACAACTCGATCCTTCACAATGGGCCAGCGTGCTGAAAGAAACCGGTTTCAAAACGCTTATTCTTACCTGCAAACACCACGATGGTTTTTGCTTATGGCCCAGCCAATACACCGAACATTCGGTGAAGAACAGTCCCTATAAAAACGGCCAGGGCGATGTAGTAAAAGAAGTGGCGGAAGCCTGTAAAAAATATGGATTGCGGTTTGGCGTATACCTGTCACCGTGGGACCGCAATCATCCGGAATATGGACGGCCTGCTTATATTGAATATTACAGGAACCAGTTGCGGGAATTGTTTACCGGTTATGGACCCGTATTTGAAATGTGGTTCGATGGCGCCAATGGCGGCGATGGCTATTATGGCGGCGCCAGGGAAAAAAGGCGTATCGATGGCGCTACCTACTACGACTGGCCCGCTACGCTCGAACTGGTGCGCAGCATGCAACCCGATGTATTGTTCTTCAGCGATGCAGGCCCGCACCTGCGCTGGGTGGGCAATGAACGGGGCGTGGCCGGCGAAACAAACTGGAATACGATCACTAACGACACCCTGTATGCCGGCAAACCCAATATCGAACACCTGCTCAACACCGGTTCGCCCGATGGCGCCAAATGGATTCCGGCAGAAGTGGACGTGTCCATTCGTCCGGGCTGGTTCTATCATGCCAAAGAAGATTCACTGGTGAAAACACCGGAGCAACTGTTTGATATTTACCTTACTTCTGTCGGCCGCGGCTCCACCTTGTTGCTGAACATTCCGCCCGATCGCAGAGGGCTGTTTCATGAGAATGATGTGCAATCGCTGAAAGGGTTTCGCCAACTGCTTGACCAGGCTTTCGCGAATAATCTCGCCAAAAATGCTGTCTTTAAGGTGAGTTCTTTCCGCGGAAAAGATAAACGCTATGGCGCTTCACAACTGAACGACGGCAATAAAGACACCTATTGGGCTACCGACGACGGCGTGCATACCGGCAGTATAGAAATTGATCTGAAAAAAACACAACCGGTAAAATTTGTGCTGCTACAGGAGTATATACGGCTCGGTCAGCGCGTACAATCCTTTACCGTAGAGGCCTGGGTGGACAATAACTGGCAGCAGGTGGCTGCCGGTACTACCATCGGTTACAAAAGAATATTGAAACTGGAAAATCTGCAAACGGATAAACTACGAATTCAAATAACGGCATCCAAAGCCAGTCCCGTTATCAGCAATGTAGCAGTATATTAATCACTAAACGGCAGCGCCACCACAATCTCCGTTCCTTTGCCCAGTTCACTCATGCAGGTAACAGTACCATGCATCAGTTCTGCATAGCGTGCCACAATGTGTAAACCGAGGCCGGTGCCCTGGATATTGGCTGCATTGGCGCCCCGGAAAAAACGTTCAAACAAATGCGCCTGGTCTTCTTTAGAAATGCCGATGCCGCGATCTTTTACAGAAAGCACCATCCCGTTGTCGTGACAGGTGGTGGTTATGGTAATCAATGAATGGGTGGGTGAAAATTTTATGGCATTCGACAGCAGGTTAATCACAATATGCTTCAGCAGGGAGGCATCGAGCACTGCATCTTCTTCACCATAGTGCTCATATTCGATATGCTGTCCTTCTTTGGCAACGTTTTTAAATTCCGACAAAATACTTTCTATCAAGGGAGGCAACTGAAAGGGCGCCGGTGTAACAGTCACTTTTCCTTCTTCAATTTTTCCCACCGACAGGAAATCGTCCAGGATATCTGTAAGCAGGTGCACCGATGCAATAATTCGATCGATATGCTTTTGTCTTTTCGGCTGGTCTTCGGTAGTGGTGTACTTCTGCAGCAGGTGCGCCGACGACAGTACAGCGCTCAACGGCGTACGGAACTCATGCGATGCAATGGTTACAAACCGCGATTTCATTTCGTTCAGCTCCTGTTCCTTGTTGCGGTGTTCAGAGGACTGCCAACTTTTTTTTTCTGTTTTCATACACGTTACCCTCTATGCAAAATTGTATTATTCCCCGGCGGCAGCTTATGATGTGTCTCAGGAGATTTATTGATTCTTATTGGTGTAAACGGCCGTTTAGCTGGGGTAACATCATCTTGTGTGCCGGGTAATACTTCAGGTCAATGCGTTGGTTGTTGCGCAATATTACCAGACTGGCTTCCTGGTGCGGGTTATAAGCAAAACTGTATCCTTTGATGATATCTCCCGGCCGCAAACCGGCCAGGGCCGCATTGGAGCCTTCGGTTACAGCGGTCACTTTGGCGTTTACGTCAAGCCCTCCTTTGTCGGTGGTAAAACCGATACTGAAAACAGGCACTTCTCGCAATGCGAGTGGGTACGGGGTGTTTTGTTGCCATGCTTCCAACGGTATGAATTTCCCTGCTTCTATATATTCCCGGTAAGCAGGTGTAACATCATCAACAAGATAGGGCTGCACGGCATCAAGCAATAATTTTTCAGAAAACCTGGCTCCTTTTTTTGCCTGGCGCAACAGCCGGACCATCACCGCTTTCAGTGTATGCCTGCCGCGGGTTTGTTGTTGCAGGCAACCGTCCAGGTACCAGGCAAACAAAAATCCGCGATGGTAAGGCAGTTTTTGGAAAAGTGGGTCTTCCCAGAATTTGGTTTTGATGAGCGCATTGGGCGATGCGTTCAACTGGTTGCTGTAATGCAGGGCAAGCACGGAATCAATATTGCGTTCATATTGTTCACGCGTGATCAATCCACCCTGGAGCATGTTTTGCCAGGTAAAATAATCGGTAAATCCTTCGCTGAACCAGTAGTACAATTCTTCCGGCGATTCATTTTTGATGATGCCGCCGATCCAGTGATGCATCAGCTCGTGGTTATAGATATACTGCATCAGCTCCAAAGAAGTATGGGCATTATTGGTGGCAAAGGAAGCGAAGCAATGGTGCAGCGCAGTGCCTTTCAGGGAACTGCTGTATACATCGGGCGTGAGCAAAGGGATTAGGGAAACCGTAAACCGGTCAATGGCAAAATCTTTCCAGAACCGGCGTTGGACGGGAATGGTTTGTTGCAACAGGTTTACGATGGTGCTGTCGGCAAAGGGCCACTGACCGCGCAGCGCTACTTGCACCGGCTTTTTGCGAACGGAGAATGCATACAACCGGTAGTCGCCGGCAATCCATAAACTGTTGGGCAATTCACCGGATGCTACGTTTTTAAAGTGCTGCATCCGGTAGGGGCTCATACTGCTTGTAAAGCGCCAGTTTTCCGGGATAGAGCGCCATTCAATGGTTCCATTGAAATGCGTATAACCGTCAGGGTAAGCCATGAGTGTATAACCGATGAGGTGCAGGTACTGCGGTTTGATCAGCGGCATATAAGCTTGTCCCTGTGCAGGCAGGGAATCTGGTACGTTGTTGCGCAACACATACTGCACGGTGAGGGGGACTGCCGGCGGGTGATAAATCAGCAATAAGCTGCTGTCGGAGGGATTGCGGGCAATACTGTCCGCACCTGTAACATAAATATTGCCGAGGTTCCTGTACAAGGCAGTGAGGCCTCCCCACGCATTGGGCAATTGCACCGTGGCAAGCCCGTCTTTGTTGCCGGTAAAGGAAAGAGTGGCAGCCAGTTCTCCTTTGGCCGGCTCAGGTACAAATACATAATGAAGCGCTGTGGTTTTTTTCGCTTGTTGAGCAGTTGCCTGCCCCATCACCAGGCAGGGCAATAAGAACCAATACCATTTCATAATGATCTGACAGGTTTCACCGGGAACAGGCCCGGCATGCATAAATGTGTAAATGTATAGCGATCAGGTAGTGATGGGGTATCCGGGAAAGCTGCAAATATATAGGGATTGCTTCATTTTGCCAATGGCTGCTGCTCATTGCAGTCATGCCATAGCGTAAGGTGAGCGCACCAGCGCCGCTGATCACAATTGTTTTTTATTCCGGCAATTTTGGCGGAAATTGTATAGCCAGCGATTGCAAGCCCCGCATGGATGGATTCCTATTTCTGTTAACTATTGTAATGTACCGGTATGACAGCGTGGATAAAAACCAATGACCTCGAAGCCATCCGGCAGGCGCTGGCGGCAGACGCATCGCTCGCCAATGCGGAAATTCCATGGGACAAAGGGTCAAGTCCGGTAAATGCGCATGTGCTTCACCGTATTTGTGATGCGGTGTTCAATAAATTCATTACGGAAGAACAGGCGCTTGCAATGGCAAAGCTGTTCCTGGCGCATGGCGCAAAGGTGAACGGAAATGCACTGGTGCGCCTGCGCGATTCACCGCTGGTGGCTGCTGCCAGTTTGCATTGCGATCAGTTGGGACTGTTGTATTTAAACCAGGGTGCAGACATACATCATGCCGGATGCTTTGGTGGTACCGCATTGCATTGGGCCTCCTGGTGCGGCAGGGATGTGCTGGTAAATCGCCTGATTGAAGAAAAGGCGAACATCAACATGCTATGTGACCAGTTTGGCGCTACGCCTTTATTCTGGGCCGTACATGGCCACAGGTTTGGCGGGCCCGTTAACCAACACCACCAGGTGGCGTGCGTGCAACTGTTGCTGGCGGCAGGCGCCGACAAAACAATTGCCAGCAAAGAAGGGTATGTGCCCCTGCAGGTGCTGGCAGAAGAGGATACGGTATTGCGGGCATTGCTGCAATGATCATAACAACCTTCCTATATGACTGATAAGCGCGCTGTAGATATCCGCGGCATGGCTCCATTGCTGGAAGTATATGACATGGCTGCCAGTTTACATTTCTATTGCAACCTGTTAGGTTTTGAAATAGTAATGACAGCAGGGCCGGAACCGGATTACCACTGGGTATGGCTCAGCAGTGCCGGTACAGAGATCATGCTGAATACCATGTATGAACCTGGTGAGCGTCCTCCTTCTCCTGAGGTTGCGCGTGCAAAACATCACGGCGATACCACCTTGTACTTCGGATGCGCCAATGTGGACGAAGCGGTTACCTATATGCGTGGGAAAGGCGTTACAATAGATGCGTTACATACCACCAGCTATGGCATGCGCCAATTGCACCTGACCGATCCGGACGGCTACCGGCTTTGCTTCCAATGGCCTACAGCTGATGAGATGTTCGCTGTTTGGCAGCAGCGTTATGGAAGGGATTTTCGGAATGGTTAGCATGCGATTGTTTCCCCATTTTGCCTGTTCCCGCTTCCTCTCCAATAGCAGGGCATAACTTTTTAGCAGTATGGATAAAACTTGGTATGAAAAAAAATACTACGCAGCTGCTACTGTTTATCCTTTTGACTGCCGGGGCCGCCAACGCACAATTACAACAGGGGAATGCGCTGGTAGGTGCGCGTATTGCAGACATTGATTTAAGTTTAAATGAAGGTGGTACTTTTTCCTTTCAATTAAGTCCTTCCGTGGCATGGTTTATTCGTACGGGTATTGCTGTGGGCGCTTATGTGAACTTTGGACTCATTACCTCCAAAGGGGCAGGCACTACTTTTGACTACGGCGTGGGCGCACTGGGACGTTATTACATCAGCGATCCCTCTATCAACCTGTTGCGCCAGGGCCGCTTCTTCCTTGAAGGTTCTGTTGGTATTGAGGGCACCAACCCCGCCTCGGGCGAAAATACAAATGGGCTGGGGCTCACTTTTGGTCCCGGCTGGACCTATTTTGTAACACCTACCGTTGGTCTGGAAGGACTTGTAAAATACCGCGGTATTATCGGGTTTGGCGAACGGGCTACCTCAAGTAATCTGCATCTCTCTGTTGGGTTTCAGATCTATTTAACGCGGTCGAGGATTGAACAAACGATCCGTGATGTGCAGTAGGGGCTCGATATGGTAGATATGCGGGTCCATTAAATCCGTTGGTGCATGACGTTCGCGCATACATACAGGAGAAGGAAATTTCTTGCAGGGGACCAGCCAGGCAGCAATTCACTAACGTGGAATATACACTACACTTGTTCCTGGAACAAAATAGACATTAAGGGAAAGTTTTTCACTGGCATAGCCAATGCCCGCTTACGCGCCAGGTGGCATAAACCTTGAATGTGCTTTGGGCAGGGTGAATCGCCATGAATATGTCCGGAAATAAAATAGTCCCCGATAGAACTTCTTCTCCGGTTCAACTGGCGCAACACTGTTCTTCTGGTGGAAATCCTTTTTTCAAAAAATTAAAACTGAAGTATTATGATCTTAAAGATTGACCGGCTTCCTGTTGAGTTGCCTGTTCCGGAAAACCCATCTCCCAATGATGCGGCGGCTGTACAGGAGTTGCTGGGTGGGAAGTTTGGAGAAATGTCTACGCTGATGAATTATACGTTTCAGTCGTTCAATTTCCGCGGACGGACCCGCCTGCGGCCGTTTTATGATCTTATCTGCAGCATCGGCGGTGAAGAGTATGGCCATATAGAGTTGGTGACCTATACGATCAATATGCTGTTGACAGGCACTACAAAACGTGGCACACGGCCTGAAACCACGCCATTGGAAAATGCCACTGATGCACGCAATACCAAACATTTCATCGCCAGCGGACAAACTGCGTTGCCCTTCGACAGTATGGGCATGCCGTGGACAGGCAATGAGGTGTTCAGTTCAGGCAATCTCAAACTCGATTTGTTGCACAATTTCTTTCTTGAGTGTGGCGCGCGCGCCAACAAGATGCGCGTGTACGAAATGGTATCTGACCCAACAGCACGCGAAATGGTAGGTTACCTGCTGGTGCGTGGCGGCGTGCACATTGTGGCCTATGCCCGCGCTTTGGAAAGGTTAACAGGGGTGGAAGTGTCCAAACTCGTTCCTGTTCCTGATCTGAGCAATAAGGCTTTTCCCGAGACCCAGAAATATGAGTCGCAGGGAGTACATCGGCGTCTCTACACATTTAGTGAAGAGGATTACCGGAAAGCCGGGCTTGTGTTTAATGGTCCCCATCCTGAAGACGGGCAACCGCTGGAAGTGGTATTTGGAGCTCCCGCGGGAAGCCCGGCTCCGGACCTCGAAGAGGAACCGCAATTGAATGCACCGGGCGCCGACAATATCGATCCGCAAATGTTTAAGGATATAGCCAAGAAAATGGGTGTATCGGTTTAGTGACTTCAATGCATAACTGAATAAGGATATGGCGAGGAATATTGTTGTATCTGTTTAATAATTTCAATGCATAAACGAATAAGGCATCGGATGATCGTTGCTGTTACCAACAGCAATCCCCCAGGTTGTCCGGTGCCTTTTTGTTGAAAATCCTTGCCAAAGGAAACTCAATTAATCATTTTATGCCACTCTTCAAAGCGGCTGTCGAGGAGCGATTTCAGTTTAAAATAGTTTTCCCAGGTGTCCTGCACATGATAAAGTGAAGGCAAACCCATGCCGAGGGTATTTTCATAATCGATGAGGTATTCGCCGTTTTCCATGTTGAAGTAATAAATGCCGAAACGGTTGCCGATTTCGCTGATATCTTCCAGCAGCAGCATTCCATCGAGGCAATCACGGTATACCTGGGCGCCAGTCATATGTCGGTGTTTGAATTGGGTGATGGCCGCTCCATATTCTTTCCTGAATTGTTCACTCACCAGGTCGCGGTCAATGAGCCAGCCTACAAACATGCCGGTGTGCACATATCCCTGGAAATTGTCCAGGTCTTCGGGAAAGTCGCCTTCATAATGCCAGGCTGCCTTATCGTAGATGTCCATATTGTTTTCCGGCGTTTCGGTAAACGGCGTTTCGCGGTAGCCTTCCTGCAACTTCTCTTCAATCATACGCCTTGCTGTTGCATGCGCAGCGGTTTCATTGTCGCATTCCTGCCAGTACTTTTGCATCCACAGGTAAAAAACACCATGAACAACAAAAACGCCGCGATGTTCAACAATGGTTCTGAAATGCCAGGTCTTTCCTTCTTCAGATTTCGTGAGGTAAGTTGTCATAATTTTAGGGCAAGTGCATCAAATGTACGAATTGTATGCTCCTGTCCTCATAATATCATAAATTCCCAGGCACTCTTATACCCGTCTCTTTCGGTTGCATATTTGATGAAGTGTGCGTAAAAGGGCAACTGGCTCAACGTGGCGCTGTCGCCTACCACTACGAGTTTCTGCTTAGCGCGTGTCATGGCCACGTTCATACGACGGATTTCCGATAAAAAGCCAATCCGGCTGTCAGGATTGCTGCGTGTCATACTGATATACACGATGTCTCTTTCCTGTCCCTGGAAGCTGTCAATCGTATTCACGGTCATTTTATCCCGGATGGCCTGCAGTTCAGGTTGCTGTTGCACGGCTTCCTGCAGCACTTCAATCTGCTGCCGGTAAGGGGATATAATGGCGATGGTGGGAAAATGCTCTTCGTTATAGTGTGTCCTCAATGTTGCCACGTAAGAAACGAGGTGCTGCACCAGAAAGGCGGCTTCTTCAGGATTGGAAATACGCGTGCCTGCTGTTTTTTCTTCATAGCCACATCCGGCTGTATCGATAAACAACAGTGGCTCGTCACCATTGAACAAAGATCGGTTCGCAACGGTGGCGTGTGCACGAAGTTTGCCTTTATAAAAGATGGAAGATGCATAACCCATGATGGCTTCATGCATGCGGTATTGCTCTTCCAGCATCACCACCGATTCAGGATGCCAGGCAACGCATTTTTCCAGCAGGGTGTTGCTGAGCCCTTCACGTGCTGCTTCCTCTGATTTGATGGTAGGAGGGAGCTGGTTATGGTCGCCGGCAAATACTACTTTTTGTGCTTTCACAATTGGTATCCAGCAGCCTGGTTCCAGTGCCTGGCCGGCTTCGTCAATCACTACGGTACGATAGCGCGGGGTGCGAATGGTATGATGACTGGCGCCCACCAGCGTGGCGGTGATCACCTGCGCGCGCGACAACAGATCGTTGAAGATATACTGTTCAGCCTGTTCCACCTCTTTCAGTACGCGGTGTGCTTCATCGAACAAAGCCTTGCGTTGCTCGCGTTCTGCCCTACCAAAATGACGTTTATACTTATGCGCCATATCGAGATAGCCCGCCGCCTGTTTCTTCATTTTTTTTACCGTTGTCATATGCGGGTGGTCGGCCATTTGCTGATCGAGCGTGAGCGACAACAGGCGCTCCGACACCCTCGCCGGGTTGCCGATGCGCAATACATTCAATCCCTCCATGGATAATTTTTCACTCAGCCAGTCAACAGCGGTATTGCTCGGCGCTACTACCAGGATTTGTTGTTCATGCTGTTCTTGTATCAACAGGCGGATCGCTTGTACCAGCGTGGTGGTTTTGCCGGTTCCCGGCGGGCCATGCACAATAGCCAGTTCATTGGCCGCGAGTATTTTGTTTACTGCCGCCTGCTGCGATGCATTCAGGGTGGGCACTGCAACGGGTTTATGTTGCGTATTGAAAGTGGGAGACAATTGTCCTGTAAGTATTTTCACCAGCCTCCCTTCTGCATTGTCTTTTTCTCCCAATGCCGCGGCGCGGGTAAGCGCCGAAAACATTTCTTCATAACTGTTGTCGTCGAACAGCAGGTCAACGCCCAGTTTGCCGTTGCGGCTCCATGCCGGCAGTTCATCCGTGCGCAGCGTGATCTTCATGCGGTTGCCGCTGTGAAAGGAAACGATGCCTTCTACACGATCTTCCCTGGCATGGTGGTTGGAAAATAGTGCGGCGGTGGCGCCAGTACGGAATTGCGATACAATATCATGATGCGTGGTGCGCTCTACTTCCACAGTGAGATAATCACCTCTGGTTAATTCCGTATCGCGAATGGCTACCGGGTACCAGGTGAGCCCGTTTTCGCGGCGTTCGTGTACCGATGCCTTCTCTGCCAGTTCCTGGTACAATTGCTTGTCTGTTTCGCGTTCTGTTTTCAGCAGTTCCCTGAGCTTCCTGAAATAATCCATCCGGCAAAGGTATTGCCTCCACTCATTTAATTATGAGTTTTTCCCGGGCGGTACATTCCCCTTGTTCAGTGCTAATGGCGGCGCACTCCTGGCACAATTTGTTTTACATTTAACAAAAAAGATTCCGCTATGAATTCCCGTCGTGCTTTTTTGCAAAAGCTTACTGCATCGGCCCTGGCCATACCGTTTGCTACCCGGCATGCAGCCGCCGCGCCCGATCCATCACCGGCGCCTTACCAGGGGCTTGTGTTGCGTGTAGCCATTATGGGACTGGGCAGTTATGGCACCCGTGTGGCAGAAGCCATGCAGTCGTGCACCAAAGCAAAACTAACCGGCGTCATCAGCGGTACGCCTTCCAAAATCAAAGCCTGGCAGGAAAAATTCAACATACCGGAAAAGAACTGCTACAACTACGAGAATTTCGATGCCGTAAAAAACAACCCGGATATCGACGCTATTTATGTAATTACGCCCAATGCCCTGCACAAAGACCAGGTAATCAGGGTAGCGAAGGCCGGCAAACATGCTATTTGTGAAAAGCCAATGGCGCTGAATGAGCAGGAGGGGCGTGAAATGGTGGCGGCCTGCAAAAAAGCCAATGTGCATTTACTGGTAGGATATCGAATGCACTTCGAACCGAAAACGCTTGAGATCGTCCGCATGCGTAATGACGGTGAGCTGGGCAAAATATTGTTCTTCCAGGGACTGAGCGGCTTTCGCATCGGCAACTTTGCGCAGTGGCGTTTGAACAAACAACTGGCTGGCGGCGGCGCCATGATGGATATTGGCATTTATTCGGTTAATGGTGCACGTTATATGGTAGGGGAAGAGCCCGTTTGGGTAACAGCGCAGGAAGTAAAAACCAATCCCGAAAAATTCAGGGAGGGCGTTGATGAAACCATTACGTTCCAGATGGGCTTTCCCGGCGGGGCAGTAGCTTCCTGTTTGTCTACCTACAACATGAACTACCTCGACCGTTTTTACCTGAATGGTGAAAAAGGATTTGCGGAACTGCAACCGGCCACCGGTTATGGTCCCATCAAAGGGCGCACCAGCAAGGGAGAACTGACGCAACCGCACAAAACGCATCAGACCGTGCAGATGGACGAAATGGCTGATATCATCCTGAACGGCAAAAAGCCTGTGGTGCCGGTAGACGGTGAAGAAGGCGTGAAAGACCTCAAAATCATTGACGCTATCTATGAGGCGGCCAAAACGGGCAAAAAGGTGCCGATCCGGTGGTAGTCTGCTGTTTCTTGGGCCTTACTGCTTTTCGGAATGCTGCTGCAGCGAAATAAAATTCCCTGCCAATCGCCTGGTGGGGACTGCCCGTAACTAAGATGCTGTACCATCTTCGGCTAAAGCAATTTCGTAAGGAAAGGTGACCTGGCGCGGCCCGGGGGAGAGCGGCTGCACGCTTGTTATGCTGTGCGTCCAGCGGGGGAACAAAAAATGATAAGGCAAGCAACGATGAAAACAACGCTTTTCAACAACAGGCCATTAAAATTTTACGGCTGCTCCGAAATGATGCATCAGTCCACTGGTGAATTGCTCATGCAGCGGCTTGTTGATGCCATAACGAAGCACAAGGGGGCCTAACCAGAGGTATATGCCTCCCTCGGGATTGAACGACGTGTATTTGGCATCTTTATTCATCACATATTCTTCGTAGAGGCCCGAGAAGCTTCTGAATTGTCGAAGCTCGGAACCAAAAGTTACGCCTGCGCCGGCAAATACATAGAGCGGGTGCGCGATCTTTTTGGTAAGTCCCAGGTTGACATGAATATCCTTCGGTACAATTTTACCGGTAAATTCCTTGTCGGTGTTGGTTGATTCTTCCAGGCTGTTGGCATTATTCGTTTCCCAGTCGGAGGCTGTTTCAAAAAATCCTATGCCTGTGCGTGCCGAAACATACATGCCTAATTTCCGGTTATTGAGGCTCCCCGCCATGGCGCCTATCAGGTTCTTTTCATCGGCATGCCAGCCAAAAAAACCAATATCCTGCCTTCCCCACCGTTTGGCCTTACGCTTCAGCGCATTCAGGTGCGATTGGCTGGTGGTGATGCCGCATTGCTGCGCATAGCCGTACAATTCCAGCGCCCGCCCTATGCCGGCAGCTGTATTGGTTTTTTCCTGCTTTTTGGCTTCTGCCACATGCAGATTACAAAGCTCTTTGTTCACAGCTGCTATTTCCGGTCCCTGCGGGTAGCGTTCCTGGTAAGTTTTATAGTAAGCCACTGCCTTATTGTAATCATCAGCGGCCACGTAGTAGCGGGCAAGCTTCAGGTAGCTCACCTGCAAGTGGCGGTCTGCCTCTTTTTTGTGCAGGCCCGAAGGATATTTGTACACGTAATTTTGATAAGCTTCTACCGTGCCATTTTGTTGGGCGATGGCGAAGCCCTGTTCGTCACGTGCGTCGCGTAGCTTGTTCCTTACCGTGGCATCGTTTTTTAATTCCAGCGCTTTGGTGTAGTTGTTCACTGCTTGCGTCCAGCGTTTGGCTTTCATGTCCTGGTCGCCGGCAGCTACATATTTTTTAAAGTCAATGTCTTTTTTGTACGAAGAATTGGGAAACATCTTCAGGTATTCTTCCAGTTGTTGCGGGTCGGTGCTGTTTTTATACATGGCGTACAACTGGGATTCGCTTTCCTTTTTGCGTGCATTGGTGCGTACTGTTTCTTCCCGTTCCTGTTCCTGCCTGAAACGCACGGCCTCATTCATTCTTTGCTCATCCCTGTCTTTTTGAAAACGTTCGTCGGCTGCTTTTATTTCGGCTTCCGCTTTTTGTTTGAGCATTTCCATGTCTTTATGCGCCGGGGTGCCATAGTTGGAGGGAGGCGCCATACGGAAATACATGGTTGCCGCTATGCAGGCATTTTTCCAGTCGCCCATATTGCTGTAGCAAATGGCCCGCAGCGATTCTATGCGCGGATTGGATTTACCCAATGCGCTTTCGCATTGTGCCAGGTATCGCAGGGCTGTTTGGTTGTCGCCTTTTTCAAAGGCCTCCTGCGCCGATTGAAAAATCTGCCGGGGCGATTGTGCGTAGGAAATGTGAAAGGCTATAGTCAACAGAAAAATCAGCAGGTATCTCATGACAGGGGTTTAGGGGTTAACATCAGTGGAGAACATATCCTTCCTTCTTTGAAAGCAATTGCAAATGGCTGGTCGTTACCAACCTTTTTATTTTCCGGAAATGGTATGAGGTGGCCATTACTATGCTCACAGTGCCAGACCGCCGCTTTTTTTCATCTTCACTCAGGCGGTTCCATTCTTCCTCCCTTGCCCTGTTTCTGCGTGCTATGGCATCTTCCACTAACTTTACCACCTCCTGCGGAGCGTTGTATATGCCTGGGGATTCATTAAACCGCAGCCCACTTTCCCTGGCAATGAATGTTTTGTCTGACAAATAGATTTCTGCTGTAATCTGTCCTTTATCATCCGTGGTGATATAATCGAAGCGTGTGGCTCCGTCAATCGTCTGCCGGTTGCCTCTTTTGTCTACTATATATTTTCCTTCCTTACCGTTGAGCTCGAAGAACGGGGTGTTTCTCAGCGGGGAGATATTGTAATACTTTTCTTTTTCAAACGTGGCAATCACACGGGATTTTGATTTCAGTCCTATGAAATTTCTGTCATTCACTGCTTCCACATCTTTCAGGTCGTCTTCATATGCAGCAGCCCATTCATCATCGCGGTTATAACGTTCCGCGTTTTTTTTGGCCAGGGCTTCCGCCACTTCCTCGCCCGGTGGTTTTTCTTCACCTCTTTCATACTTCAGGTATAATTCCTGTATGGCATCAATGGCTGCTTCCGGCCAGGTGATCCTGATGTAGGTATTACAGGGCGGGTTCCGTTTGCGCACGGTGCCGCTCTGCACTTTTGCCCAGGCATAGGGGGCTGCATGCGTGGCCTTGGTCAGGAATTTATACATCGTTTCCTTGTTTGCATTGCTGCTTTGAAAATCGGAAGGATGCCTGAAATGGTAATGGTGACCTTCATCGGAGTACGCCATTTGCACAATAGATCCCCAACTTCCTGAAGCTGGCGCTGCAGCATAAGGCAATTTTTCAGAAGCGGCAATCAGCAAATCGTTGTTGCGGATATTGAAAAATGCATAGGCGCCAAATTCATATTCATTATCGGGGTTGAGGCCCATGCCTACTACGGCATTGACCGAAGTGGGCCGTATGGCCTTATACCTGACTACCAGGTCGGGATATTTGGAGATTTGCTGAAACCAAACGGTATGTTTTTTTCCACGCAGGTATTCCATATTCAGCTTGTACGCGAACACGGGGTTGGTAACGATATCATCCAGTACGGTCCATATCCTTACACGCAAAGCCATGGAAGACACATTCATTAAACCGGGATTGATCTCGCGGTCTTGCTGCGGGTCCATCGTCATTTTGAAAGTCCTGTCCCGGGGATAATCAATGTAGCTGAAAGGGTCGTTGTAAATGAAAGCTACATCCACTTCACCCTTTTTTTTCAACTTGATGTTCTGGCCTGCAGATGGAAATGAAATTGCATAGCAAATGCAGAAGAGAAGAAGGTAGGGGTTCATGCTAGGGGGTTGGGTTATAATATATCGGGTTTGGGAGGAATAAGGGACTACAAATAACGTAAAATTTCAATAAGTAAAAAATATATTCCTGCAGAACCCAAGTCTGTAATACCATGGCGATTCAATGGCCCCGGGGCCTTGCTTTATTATCATTTATCAAATTTTATAGCCAACCCGAAATTGTGCATCAGCCCACCCGTGTACCGCTCATGCAGCGGCTTGTTGATACCATACCGAAGAACAACAGGGCCGAGCCAGATGTATACGCCTCCTTCTGGATTGAAAGAAGTATATTTTGCATCTTTATTTACCACGTATTCTTCGTAGATGCCCGTGGATGATCTGAATTGTCTGAGCTCGTCATTAATGGTCAGGCCGGCGCCTGCAAACAGGTAGAATGGATGTACGACCCTTTTGGTAAGGCCTGCATTGATATGAATCTCCCGGGGTATGATTTCACCGGTAAACTCTTTGTCCTGGTTCACTGATTCCTGCAGGCTGTTTTGACTATCTGTTTCCCAGTCGGAAGCAGTCTTGAAAAAGCCGGAGTTGGAGCGCCCTGAAAGGTAGATGCCTACCTGCGGGTTGTTGAGCGAGCCGACCATAACACCTATGGGGTTATCTCCATCGGCATGCCAGCCCACAAAAACAAGATCGGTCCTTGACCACCGGGTTGCTTTGCGCCTGAGCGATTTGAGATGCGATTGACTGGTGCGGTTGCCACATTCCTCCGCTCTGGCATACAATTCCAATGCACGCCTCGCGCTCGAAGCTTTTTTTATTTTTTCTGCTTTCTGGGCTTCTGCTACATAGAAATCGCACAATTCTTTGTTCACGGTTGCTATTTCTGGTCCAAAGGGGTAACGTTCCTGGTAAGTTTGATAATAAAATACTGCCTTGTCGTAATTATTTTCCTTCACATAGGTGCGGGCCACCGCCAGGTAGCTTAGCTGCAATACGCGGTCTGCCTCTTTTTTGTGCAGGCCTGAAGGAAAATCCGACAGGTATTTTTCATAACTATCTATTGTATTTTTTTGTGTGGTGGTGGCGAAAGCCTGTTCATCACGTGCGTTGCGCAGTTTGGTCCTTACAGTGGCATCATTGGTTATTTCCAGCGCTTTGGTATAGTTTCTTACCGCAGGCGTCCAGCGTTTGGCCTTCATGTCCTGGTCGCCGGCGGCACGTATTTTTTGAATTCCATTTCCTTCTTGTGAGAAGAATTGGGGAACATCTTCAAGTATTCCTCCAGGTGTTCCGGGTCGGTGCTGTTTTTATACAATGCGTATAGTTTGGATTCGCTTTCTCTTTTGAGTGTATTGGTGCGCGTGGTTTCCAGGCGTTCCTGTTGCGATTCGAAACGCTCCGCCTCTTGCATTCTTTTCCGGTTCCGCTCTTGTTTGAAAAGCTCATCTGCAAACACTAATCTTGTTTCTACATAACTTTTGAGTTTCTCCAGGTCTTTATGCGGTGTAGTGCCGTAATTGGAAGGAGGCGCTATACGGAAATAAGCGTTCACTGCCACGTAGGCGTTTTTCCAATCGCGCAGATTGCTGTAGCAATAGGCGCGGAGCGATTCTATGCGTGGGTTGGTTTTGCCCAAAGCTCTTTCGCAGGCATCAAGGTGATTCAGGGCTGTTTGGTAATTTCCTTTTTCAAAGGCCTCCGTTGCCGATTTACAAATTTCTCTGGCAGATTGGCCATAGGAAACGAGAAAAACTATATTGAACAAAATAAATAACAGGTATCGCATGGCAGGGATTTAGGGGGTTAATACAAGTAGTCGAGAACGTATCCTTCCTCCTTTGTAGCGATTTCCAGAGTGGGTAACGTGGTGTACCTGGTTATTCTCCTGGAAAAATACGACTGCTCAGGGAATGCTAAAATTAAGGCGTTAGGGTCGTTCGCAGTATACTTCCTGTCACGCCTTATTTTGTCTTCAATGGCATCTTGCACCACGCTCTTAACTTCTTCATGAGAATTGTATAATTTACGCCTGCTGCCAACAATCAGGTTGCTTTCAGATGCTATGAATTTAGAATCGGTATGATACACATCTGCCGTTATCACGCCGTTATTGGAAGAAACATAACTAAAATAGGTATGTCCGTCAATCTCCTGCGGAACGCCTCTTTTGTCTACTATCTCATGTCTGTACATTTGGCTACTACCCTTCCTGGTTAGTACGAAATATTCCGTGCATTATTTTTTGACCGGCAATATTTTTGAAGGCCTTATTTCCATCCATACCGTTTTTTCCATCATGTACACATCATGTCCCTCATAGGGATTGCCATAGCGGGAGATTTCTTCATCAGTTAATTTTCTCGCACCCAGTTTAAGTATGGCCGTTTGCGACCGGATATTCTGTGGGCCGATATGAAAGATCACATAATCTGCAGAATGAAAAGCATGGTCGAGCATCAGTTGTTTCATGGCCCGGTTGTAGGTGGTGCCCCAGCACGCGCGCACCAGGAAGGTCCAGCCAATCGCGACGGATCTTTTGTCGGGCTGTACATCATAATACCTCGACGTGCCAATGGCTTCTCCGGTTTCCTTATTGATCACCAGGAAAGCGCCGCCCGATTCGATGGCGCCGGTGAAAAACTTTTCAAATACAGGTAGTTGGTAACGGGTGGGTTCCGGGTGTTGCTCCCAGATCAGCGGTTCAGAAGCGCATTGATAGAGCGCTTCAAAATCGTCTTGCCGGAGGGGCCGCAACAGCACACGGTCATTTTCAAGAACAGGTTGTAAATTGAATTGCATGGCTTAACATTATCGTAACGACGAAATCACTTGTAACAAATCATCAAACACAACCACAAATTACGGTTAGCAAATAACAATTCCAGCAAAAAATTACAGGTCGGATGGATAAAGAATAGCGCGGGGAAGGAGCGCCCGCTGTCAATAGTAACCTTTTTCAGAAAAACCCTAAACCGAAAACCGCAGTTGAAAAAAATTTGTCCTTATTTAATGATTCGGAGAAAGTATTTGGGATAGCTGTTTTATTGATGGCTTAGTTGATTACGGATATGCATCTGCTTCCGGTGCGGGAAAAGCATGAAGTACTGTACTTCCGTCCATCCGGGGGGGTATCGTTGCAGACATCCAGGAAGCCGTGAACTTCTACACACAAAAGCTGGGTTACACCGTTGATTTTTTATGGACCGATCCGCCGAATTTTGCTGCGGTTCATTGCCTGTTTTGCCCATTTCCTTCCTGCATTTTATCAATTGACCGGATTCCCGCCCACCAACTATCGTTCGCATACTACTTTTAGCCCTCAAACCAAAGGCGAATATGAAAAAAACGGTAGTTTATTTATTGGTGGGAGTAATGGTAATGTGTACCACTGCATTTACCATTCGTTTTATTTCCATCCTCGATCAGCTCAAAATAGTAGAAAAGGAAGCGAAAGAGTATATCTTTTCCGACTTTGCGGGCGGTTCCCTGCAGTTTCCTTATTCGGCAGTTGCCAAAAACCTGGCAGTGAACAAAAGGGCAGAAGTGGTAAAACAACTGGGCGACTACATTCGCAAATACACAGAGTCCGCAGAATTTGCGCAGGCCTATGAAGCCTACAAAGCAGAAATGGCTGGCGACAAGCCACAGAAAAAATCCAAAGAGCAATTACTGAAGGAAAGAATTGCTCAATTGAAAGAGGATATCAAAAACGCAGAAGAAGAAGTAAAGTCGGCCCGCGGCGATATGAAAAAGCTGTATGAAGAAACGTTGAAACAAATGAAGGATAACCTGGCCGCGCTGGCAAATCCTTCACACCCCCGGCACAAAATGTACCTGACCGATTTGATGGATGAATACGAAGAGGAATACCAGGAAGCTATGGAAATGAGTGGCGGCAATGATGCAGAGTATGCCATGCCAGCAACACCCCGCGAACTGGTAAAACTCCGCCTGAAAGAATTTCTTGACCTTACAGCGGATATTGACTTCGATGCAAAACTGGTACAATCCGGTAAAGTGAAAAAATTTGCCGATCCACGCCTTGAAGCCAAAAGCCATGAATGGAAATATTGTTTCAGGGCCGGCAAGGAGACTATTACAGCAGCGAGAGAGTATGCACGCAATTGGTTAAATGCGTTGAAGTAATACAAGAACTTACATAGCAATCAGGACCAATTAGCATACATACAGGAATGTTCACAGTCGTTCTGCAGGTGCAGGGCGACTGTGGCGTTTATGAAGGTAGCTCGCACTTGTTTCCCATCCATTTGCCAGTTTCCACTTTAAATAATTTACATAATGTTGCCGCCAGTCCCGCCGGGCGGGTCAGCAAACCGGGCTGTGGTGTACGGAAAACCGTAAGTACACCTGAATAATTTTTTGCAGTTTAGCAGGGTGGCATTTTCATATACCCGAAAATGCCCAATTTGATACCTGGCAAATAATTAGCGTTCATTTGCTTGCAAACCAAGACCGGTATTGCAATTTTTGCATGCCTTTTTTTCGTGTGTGCATCGGCATGACTAACGATTACAAATAGCTTTTGTACGGACGCAATAAATTTTTAGCGGAATAGTTATAAAGTTGTAACGGTCATTCCAATTCCTGTCAAATCGGTTATGTACCTGGTACGGCACACTGGTGACTGAAATACTGACGAATTTTTTTAACCCCTATATAACCTGACTTCAGATGCAACCCAATGAATTGTCTGCCAATAGCAGTCATCAACATGCTGCCGGTGCAGATACAACTGCAGCTTCCGGGAAGATCAGCGACCAATATGTGTGGATTCTCAATGAAGGTCTCCTGCGCGATGAAGGAACATTGTTTGGCATTGCAGGTGTCGATGTGCAGGATAAATTAGAGGCCATCCGCCAATACTACCATATCAAGATGGCGCCGTTTGCGCAAAAGAAGAAGATGCTGGACCAAATGAGGGAGGGCCTGGAAATAGAACGAACCCGGTTGAAGGACACTATCCAGGCCTTTGAGGGATCGAAGCATCATTTGACAAATGATAATAACCGGGAAACGAACCTGTTTCCACTGATATTTCAATTATTGGCTTATGCTGCAATGTGTTACTGTGGATATTTGTTTACTGATTACTGGCTGCAAAATGCCGGTTATGAAACGGTAGTCGGCATTGCAGTTTATTGTTTCGGTTTATTCAGCCTGTTTGCCGGGCGCAGTATTTTATATCATTCCTCGCATTCCTCCTTTATCGATGGAAAAGAAACCGGTCGTGAGCGATGGAAAATTTACCTCGAAGAGTTTGGTGTTGCGGCCGTGGTATCGCTGTTTATAGGTGTACTCACGTATAAGTACTACGGTATAGCAGTGTCAATAGTGGGCTTCCTGTTATTTTTTCTCTTTTTTGTTTTTGCCGGGAAGGGGCTGATCAATAATTTATACAAGTGCCAGGTGGAATTCAAAATTATACGGGAAAGGATCAGGGTGGGTTGGTCTGCATGGATGAAGAGAAGAAGGTTGGCAATAAAGCTTCGCAGACTGGAAAAATCCATCCAGAAAATTAGCATCGCTGCTGAAGGGCCTGAAACGGAGTTGCTGAAACTGGAAGCGGAGCAGGAGAGTAAGATCAGATTGTTTATGAGTGAGTATAATCTTGCTGCGCAGGGGCGCACTGGTCTCACTGTGACTCAATTAAAGAAGTTTGCTTAAACCCGATTGATATATGTTTTTCAGAAAGAAAAATAAACCTGCACCTGCGTCCATCGGTGAAGAACAAAAGGATGCGAAAGCGGAAATTGTTCAACCAGAGGAGAAAGCCGCCGAGGGAACGCGGCCTGAAGTTATTTACATATATAACCATGGATTTACAAGTGGTGTATACAAGATAGAACCTGAAGCGGATACTTTTCATCAATTTCTGAAAGCTGCCAATGACCTGGACCGGATTAGCGAAGAGAAAAGAAATAACGAATTACAATTGCAGGCTTTGCGGCAGCAGGAAATATCAGAACGGACAGCAAGGCAACTTAACCAGGAAATACTGATGGATAGTAAAAACCAGTTGAACCGTGTGTTGGATGAGCAAGCTGCTTTATTGGCAATAAAAGCAGGCAAGGAAAAAAAGCAAGAGGATCTGCACAAACGCAGGGAAAGTATTGAGCCGGAATACAGTTGGTTTCCTGCCTTGCTATACCTGGTGGCCGGCCTGGTGTTTATTACTGGTGAAGTCTATATTACGCATCAGTTAACCGGGTGGGGATATGCAATGAAAGGATTGGAAGCATGGATGTTTGCAGCAGGACTTTCCTGCACGGCATTTTTGGTGAAACCGTTGTTTGACCGGCTGCTGGAAAAGGTTTTTCAGCAATCGGGGTTTCAATTGAAAAGGATTTATACAATAGTGCTCATTGGCATTGCATTGACCGGATTAACCATGTTGTATTTTATGGGAAGCTTCCGGTCAGAAGCTCAGGCAATACAGCAGGAGTTGATGGCGGACAGCGGGGGGGATGAAATGGATGACAATGACGACACCGAGGTAGCTAAGCAGGTAGAGGCCAACAAGAAGTTGAACGACAGTTTTGCTGGTCAGGCAGGCATGATCCTCAGCAGCCTCATTTTTGCTATCGGGGGCGCACTGGGTTTGTCCATTGCAATCAATTCCCTCGTGCGCCTGCAAAACAGGTATTGGCTGCTTCCATGGCGCATACAAATACTTCGCAGCCACATCAGGAAATTGAACACTGCAATAAGCCGCCTGAATGACGAGGCGTGCAGGTTGCGGATAGCAATGGATAAGGCTGAAGAACAATGGCGCGCGAATCGACTGGAAATGATTGAAGCGTCCATAAAAGAACTGGAACAACAACGTAATGATTTATTGCGTGCCTGGTATGATGTGAAAACGGAAAAAGAGCAGTACTTATACTTCGATGGAAAGAACCGCGGGCAAAAATACCAGTTGGAGGGCGACCTGCGATTCAGGATTCTTGAACTGAGCGATTTTCCAGGTGGCGGCAACCAACCTGGTGCAGGCGCTGATAAAGAGCAAATGAAAGAAGCGAGAATATATTCGAGAAGACCATTTGTGAAAATTAGAAAAATGATTGCTGACAATTACAGTAAATCACAAAACAATTATACCCATGATGGAACGGAATTTGAAATTGTCAATTAGCGTACTTTGCTGCCTGTTGATTTTTAACAGTTGTGCAGCGCAATCTGCACCCGACCGCAAAGCGCCCAGGAAACAGGTGGTAGTGGTTCTGGACAAAAGCAAGAGCGTTACTTATGATTCAAAGGCAGCGGTTATAAAAACCTGGTTGAAAAGAAAATTCCTGGATGTTTACGACGAAGCAAAAGACGTGTTTCAATACTCAACAATCTATATAAACGATCAAACACGGGTATTCCCGGCCCCGGTTAATTTTACTGCACGCTGTTTGTACCCTGAACCCGCTACGCGTTTGGAAAAAATGGAGCTGACAAAATGGAAGGCAAAGAAAAATAAGTGGCTCAACAAACATGTGGACTCCCTGTATAACCAAATTATGATGCCGCCCAATGGCAAGCGTACAGATATCTATTCAATGTTTGAGGCCGTACAGAATGTTCAAAAATCCAATGGTCCCTGGGAGGAAATTACTGTTCTTGTGTTCAGTGATATGGTCCATACTGCCAGCGGCGATTTTAAACAACTCACCATTGAAAATGCCTATGCAAAAGGAAGGGATGCGTGTGCAAAACTGGTCCGCCAGATGAGAATTGCCAAAGGGAATACTGCTAATCTCCGGTTCCATATTTATACGCCAGATAACATGTCCAATACCCATATAGTGAACCTGTTCTGGAAAGGATTTTTTGCGGAGTGGGGCATAACAGAAAGTCAGTACCAATTTCAGTCATAGTAATTTGTTTCAGCACATTCAATGCCTGCGTAGAGGAGGCAGCTATACGCAACCGGCCATTGCGCAGTTAAAAGTGGTCATGTGCCCGTATCAGGTAGTGCGAACGTCATCTTCTTTTACCGCCCGGATCACCCGGCATGGATTACCCGCCGCAAACACATCGGCGGGTATATCTTTTGTTACCACACTCCCGGCGCCAATCACACTGCGGTGGCCGATGGTTACACCCGGACAAATAGTAGCGCTGCCGCCCACCCATACATCGTCACCAATAACAACAGGTTGGGCAAATTCCAAACCCGAGGCGCGTTGGCGGTAATCCATCGGATGCATGGCCGTATATAGCTGCACGTTAGGGCCGAATAAAGTACGACTGCCGATGATTACCGGCGCCACGTCGAGCACCACACAGTTAAAATTGAAAAATACTTTTTCGCCGGTTTGGATATTGTACCCATAGTCGCAGAAAAAAGGCGGCTGCAGCCAGAGACCGGCGCCAGCCTGCGGCAATAAAGCCTTCAACACGCGGGTGCGTACTTCGGCTTCATCCTCGCGCGAATCATTTAATTCCTTGATGAGCAAACGTGCATGCAATCGTTCTTCAGAAAGTTGACGGTCAAGCGGATCGTATAATTCTCCCGCGATCATTTTTTGTTTTTCTGTTTTCATTGCCATCGGTTTGATACACTGAAATAGTGAATAGATGCCGGTTACAGACGCGGGAGCTTACAGTCGAAAGGCAATTTACGAATAAATAGGCCATGGTAACCTGCATCTTCACAAGGAAAATCATTTTGCAGGTTGACAACAGTCATACTTCACTTAGGGGGCGGCGGCTACTTTTGTCTTGTCAATGTTGCTGACGCGTCTGATACCAAATAGCGGCCACTATGATTCAATAATCTAAAAAATGAATGACTATGCAACTCATTATTGAATCCCCGGGCATGGCGCCCGACGAGCAGTTGATCAGGTTTATACAGCAAAAATTTCAACGTCTTGAGCGCCTGTACGATCGTATACTGAAAATTGTGGTGGTGCTGCGTAAGGAAAAACACAACCGAAAAAAGAACTGCCGTGTAGAGGCACATGTATCTGCTCCAAAGAAATTATTCTTCTCCGGTCTGCAGGAGGAAGCGTTTGAAAAAGCGGCTGCTGAAGTAGCCGAAAGCCTTGAACAGCAATTGCGCCGGCACAAGACCGAACGGGAAGAAATCTGGTAAAAATCAGCTGGTACTCCTTCTCCCTATAAACCGGCAATAGGAAGGGAAACCTTTCTGTTGCCTTTTTTCTGTCAGCAATTACGTAACTTACCATAGGATGCAAACCTTCCAACCCGTCATTAACCATATGCACATTGAATTCCATACACCGCACAATGCAGTCAGGGAATGGCTGATCACGCATATCCGCGACCAGTTGATCCAGTTGCATCAGCGCGACCAGGAAATTTCCCGCGCCGAAGTGTATCTCTCTGAGCAACCGGCAGGCGAAACAGTGGACAAACTGTGTGAAATTCAGCTGACTATTTATGGTGATTCTATTTTTGTACGACGCAAGGCGGAAACCTTTGAACAGGCCTCCCGCGATGCGTTGACGGAATTGGCGGACAAAGTAGAAGAACGCATCAAGCGGCATAATGAGCCGCCGGATGAAATCACCAGCACAGTACAGGTTTAATTTTCGTACTATCTCCCAGCAACCATTTCTCCTTTTCCCAATACTTTATTTTCTACAAGGTATTGCACAATCAGTTTGCCGTATTCGTGCGCCAGGTTTTGGGTGGAACCCGGATCGAATGATTCGGTTTGAATGGAGGCGATGAGCTTTTTATTGCTGACATCATACAGGTTACTTTCCCAGAAATAGGTAGTGTTGACTGTATAGTATCCGGGCGTGTAGATGCGGTCGTAAATGGTGGTATAATATCCCCAGAAATGACGGTGGTAGATAACGTAGGGCGAGTAATAAACACGTCCCGGAACGTACTGCCTTTCCTTCGACTTATCCAGCAGCGCAATGGTGATCACTCCGTCCACACCGGTATTTTTCAACTGGCTCAGCAGTTCCTCTTCATTCATACTGCGAAACTCCTTCGGCCCATATTCCTGCAAGCTGCTGATGGCATTGATGCCGATCTGTTTCAGGTCGTCTGCCAGGTGGGTTTCCATCAGTTCGCGCAGGTTGCGGTCTTTATTGCCTTCGAGGCATACCACCAACAACTTGTCAAATTGCACCGGGAGTTGTTCCTGCGTTTTCCACGCATGGGTAATGCGGGAAGAAGGACCGCATGCTACCATAAACCAAACTAACAGGCTGACCGAACGTTTCATAGCATAATAATTTGAACCATCATTGTAAATCGCAAAGCAATCCATGTGCCTGCGAAAAAAAGGGGGCATTATAGGTGCAAAGCGTTACAGTGGCATTTTATGCTGGCCAATGCTTTCCAGTACAAACTTCCGCAGTTCAGCGGGCAGCACGGCAGCCAGATCTTCAAATTCGCCATCTGTAATATGGTAATTCAGCGCCCGGTACACTGCCTTCACGGCGCGGGCTGCAGATTCGTCGTTGCCAAAATCATAATTGGCCAAACCTTTATCACAACTGCGCACTTCGTCCAGGAATTGTTTGAGATGATGGACGCGAGGGGTACGCCTGCGCAAACTCCATTGGTCAACGTATACGCCACGCAATGCCATTGGCAATTGCGCCAGCAATTGCAACGACTCCTGTACCGGTAGGTGATTGCGTGTGGCGTGCAATACGGCGCGTAAAATGCGCATGGCCTTATCTCTCGGCACCTGCAGGTCATTGGCCAACAAGTTCACAAACTCATTGCCCTTGGCTGCATACCGGTCAAACTCAGTTGCCATATCAGGATGTTTTTACCACATGCAGTAAATATGGTGCCATGGTTGCGAAAACCAACCCCATCCATCCCGTATTGCTGTTGAGGTAAGTTCGTGCCGGCGCCCCCGCCAGCACGATCCTACCATTGCAACAATACTACATGGACGGGGGTGGTCGGCACCTGACCCCCCGACCAGCCGCCTGCTTCCTATACAACCAACTGTAACCCAATTCCGGAGAGGAACGGCAATTGCATCTTTAAACCAATACCATTTCTGCTAAAATTTTTTTTTATGCACAGGATCATCACCATGGTATTGTGTATAACGGCCATAGCTAACCAGTTATACCAACACCTGAACCAGCGAACTCCGATAGCTGCACATGTTGCGGGTTACCAGGATACGGCAAAGCAACCACGTATTACTGTTGCTGATACTTCCATAGGCCCCATGACGATTTTGATGATACGGGACACTGCACAATCTGTGGAAGACATCGGCAATACGCTCAATACCAATTTTGGCGAACTGTTCACCTATCTTAATCAATATGGCATACAGCCTAAAAAGATTATGGCATTCTATCACACCTATCAGCCGCCCTATGTAATGGATGCGGCGGTGGAAGTAGACAAGGAACCACAACAGGTAACAGGCAATATCCGGCTGAACAAAATGAATGGCGGACAAGCCGTGGTGGCGCATTACCAGGGACCTTATGAGCGGGTGGATACGGCCTATACCATTATCGGCAGATGGTTGCAGGAAAAACGCAAAACACCGGAAGGATCGCCGTTTGAAGTGTACCTGAATGACCCGTCTACTGTATCGGACCCGTACCAGTTGCGTACCGATATTTACCAGATGGTAAAGCAATGATGTGCCTTGCGTGGTTCCCTAAAAATAAGGATCTATGAAAAAATGTTTATTCACCCTTTTTTTGTGCTTACCTATATGGGCGCTGCATGCCCAGATGCGCTATGGCCGCACCGTAGTGATCGATCAGCCGGTCAATAACGACCTGTACATAGCCGGGGGCACCATCACCATCAACGCGCCTGTGCGCGGCGACCTCGTAGTGGCCGGCGGCACCATTGTAGTAAACGATACGGTTGTCAACGATATTTTGCTGGCCGGTGGTGAAATTACCTTTAACGGATATGTGGGCGATGATATTCGCAGCGCCGGCGGCCGACTGCGCATATACAAAAACGTTGCCGGCGATGTGGTGGTAACCGGCGGTAATGTGCTTATTGACCGTGGCGCCACAGTAGGCAGATTGGTGGTGTCGGGAGGTGACGTAAGGGTAGACGGTGCAGTGTCTGGTATGTTGAAAAGCGCTTCCGGCAAATTTGTGTTGAACGGGACTGCTTTGGGAAGCCTCGATTGTCGCGGCGGCGACATTACCATTAACGGCGATGTGCGCGGGCCTGCCACCCTAAGCGCCGGCGACGACCTGAAAATTGGCAGCAATGCCGTATTCAGCAGCGAGGTGCGTTACTGGGCAGGCGGCGACCGTGTGAACTTCGGGCAATCGCTGCGGGGCGGGCAGGCCATTGAAGACCCCAACCTCGGCTTCAACCGGAAGCGGTGGTATTTTCTCGGTTTTGCATCACTGTTATTTTTGTTGTGGTATCTCTGCGTGGCCTTTTTGCTCATTATGATTGTACAGTTCCTGTTCCGCAACAGCATGCGCCATGCAGGAGAAATGGCCAGTCAGTCGCCGCTTCGGGCGCTGGGCTATGGCCTGCTGTTCTGGATCGGTATGCCCATCCTCATCGGGCTGGCCTTTCTCACCATAATAGGGGTGCCTGTTGGGATCATTCTGTTGATTACGTTCATCATTTTATTCCTGCTTGCTACCGTTGTCACTTCGGTAGTGATAGCCAACTGGTGGCAGGTACGTACAGGTCGCAGCCGCCGATACTGGCCCCTGGTACTGATGGCTTTTGCCATATTTATTGTACTAAAAATTGTCAGCATTATCCCGGTGCTTGGCTGGATTGTGATGGCTGTGCTGGCCTGCATAGCTTATGGGGCGCTGGTGCTTGCCGTACGGTGGCGGAGACGGGAACCGTCGGTGGCGCGTTGATCCCTTTGCAATAACGGCATAGCATTTGAAGATATGATGATATACAGCAGCTTGATGCATATCACCATTATGCAGCTGCACCATACCTGTGTATACACCGGCGGGCAGCCACTACAATGGTTATTGCCGGAAGCCATATCTATGCTGCAATTAATTATATAACTATGCGGCATCAACGCATTCATACCAGTTTTACCCGAAAATTCCGAAAACAGGTTACTCCGTACACCGGCTTCGAAGCAACAAGGGCGGGGAATGTGGAGTTCAGGCAGTTTGCCGGAAGGAAAGGTGAACTGAATCAACTGGCAAAACAACTGGCCAGAGAACTCGGCCATACCGCTTCCGTGCATGCCATCAACCGTTTTTTGAAACAGGAAGACATTCCCTGCGCACGCAATGTAAGTATGGCGGCAAGAAACCTGCTGAAAGAAATAGCCCCGGCCGTGCGCAAAGAACAGGAAGGCGGCTATCACATGCGGCTCAGGGAAGCAGTGCTGCATCTGCCGGCAGAAGTAAACAATTTCCGCATTTATGTGCTGCAGAAACTGCAGGCTACGCTGAAAGATTTTTTGTCTGACAAGGTCAATGGCGGTGAAGAAAGATTTGTGTACACCGACGAACTGGAATCCGTAGAAAGCATATTCGCTTTGTTTGCAGATGAAATGCGCGAACACTACGACGAACTCTGCATCCTGCTGCAAGAAGAAGCTGCCAGGAATCCCACGCCCTTTGTAACTACGCCCGCCGAAGAAATGTTGCTGAACCTGATCATGCTCATGGGCAAATGCATCTTCCGCACCGAATCTACCCTGGCCCACCTGGTGGAATGGAAAGAAAGACTGGAGTTTATCGAGTACAGGGAGTTGTACAATTGACACGTTCATCCATCAAACCTGTAGCGCAAACCCACCACGCCGTGCTGGTAAGTTCGGCTTTCGATGAGCTGCAGGGAAATAGGTTCTTTTACGGAATCAAACAGTTTTTCGCCGGATGCTACCACTACCGGATGTACCTGCAACCACAATTCGTTGAACAGGCGATGCTCCATGAAAGATTGCCAGGTGCGCAGGCCGCTTTCCACAGAAATATTTTTCCCGGCGCTGTTGCGCATTTTTTCAATCTCTTTTATAAACGACAAACTGTTGCGTACTACCAGCGGTTCGGCATTATTCCAAAGGATATCTGCTTTTGATTGTGAAATGATGAGTTTACGGATAGCATTTATTTTTTGGGCAAACATTCTTTCTGCTTCAGAAGGCGATTCTTTTTCGGCCCTTTGCCAATAGGCGGCCAGCGCTGCATAAGAGTTATGTCCGATAATAACGGTGTCGATGGTTTCATAATAGGCTATGGCATCGAGGAGCATTTCATCGGTGAATGTACCCCATTGATCGGGATTGGTGGCCACGCCGTCGAGGGATAACTGCATCCATAAAGTAATCTTTCGCATAGGGCTTTTAGGGTAGCACAACAAAAATGAGACCCGGCAGCGCAGCGGCAGCTCGCCGGGCTCCAATCTGCCAATAGGTGGCCGGAGGTCCCATCCCTCCCTTCGCAAACTTATTTCAACAATTTCTTCCCGATCTGCCGGTAACCTTCCAGGGTCCGATCTCTCCCTTTGCAAACTTATTTCCTGTATAGCGCAGGAGCAGCGCGTACATGCGGGCACAAAGTGGGCACCGGGCGCTGCGCCTGGCCCTGGGATGGCTATTTCGGTTAATCAGAATTTTTTGGGATTGCTGAAAATCAGGTCATCGAGCACGACCAGGTCGTGGCCCCATTTACCGGAGAATTCTTTGCGGCCCGGTTTCAGGCTGGCATTGCCCAGCTTAACACGCACCCTGGTGATCTTCTTACCGGGGAAGTAAAAGCCAAAAAAGGAATGTGTACCGCTGCCCGAAGGTTTTACGGTATAAGTGCCCAGGTACCGGTAACCTGAGAACAGCGAAACCTGTGTAGAGAAATGCTGGTCTACATCGCTGAACACAGCCCCGAAGCCAGTAACATATCCCGGGACGTTGGTGCCCGGCACTTTGAAATGGAAATCAACAATATTGCTGTTGAGTGGTGTAAATGTTTTGGCGCCGCTATAGGGATAAAACTGATGGAGATAGGAAGGGTCGATGTCGGAAAAATGGTTGCTGGTAACGCGAAAACCGGTGCCGGGTGTGGTGTACACCACGCCACGTTTGCGCTGCCAGTTGGCGTATTCATCGGTGCGGTGGTAATAGGTGCCGGGGAAGCTATCGTTGTTGGTGAGCGCTATGACTACATCATCCCAATTGATTTCTCTTCTGCCGTCTGTCATTAATTCATTTGAACTGATCGGGCCGAGCAGGTCACGGAAGCGTTGCACGGCAGAATCGATGTCGCCGCCCTTGTTGAAGATGCGCCATTTGTGTTTGTGTTTGTGGTTGAAATGTGCAGCCTGCATTTGATCATCAGCTGCTGTTGCTGCTGACTGCCATTCGGGTTGTTCCAGTTTTTTTGCGCAGCCGGCAAATATCCATGCGGTTGCAACTGCCAGTAATACCTTGTTAAATCCGTTCATAAGCCAAAAATTTGTCGCAAAAATGATGTGTGGAATAGCGGTTGACAATCACCGATAGGAGGCAGGGAGGTGACCGAAAGTGGGGAGGGGGAGAATGAAAAAACGCCCCGATAACTTCGGGGCGTTCACCAGGTGCCCAGGACTGGATTCGAACCAGCACACCGTTGCCGGCGCTGCGACCTGAACACAGTGCGTCTACCAATTTCGCCACCTGGGCAGGTCAGGATTTTCATCCTGTTTGTGTTCGGGGCTGCAAATATAGGGCAATTTAGATAAATTGTATACTCTACTGATTTAAAATTTTCATAGTGGATTTCTTTCAGAACTTTCTTTGCCGGAAATCATTTCTCCCGCTTCCAGCCAATCAACAACACCCCCGCAATCACCAGCACCGTTCCCCCGATCTGCGCCCAGGTAATGCTTTCTCCCAACATAAAATGGGCCTGCACAATGGTGCTTACCGGGCCAATGGCGGAAATCACGGCTACGTTGTTGGACCCGATCCGTTTCATACCGGCCGAAATCAGGAAGCTGGGCAGTACGGTAGCCACCACTGCCAGCAGCAAACCATACCACCAATGGTGCATGGCCTGTTGGATGGCAGGCGCATCGCCCGCCAGGGCAAAATGCGTAAACACGCCGGCGGTGGCCGACAGCATGGCCCAGGCGGTAAAGCGTGCCGCTCCCACCGTTGGAATCATGCGCCCGCTGCCCGCTATGTACACAGCAAAGGTGATGGAGCACAAAAAGATCAGCAAGCTGCCCCATAAAAACCCGGGCTGGTGCACATCCACCTGCATTTCGCCAATATAGGCAATGGCAATGCCGGTATAGGTAAGCCCCAGGGCAATGGCCTGCACGCGACTTACCGGTTGCCTGAATACAAAAGCATTGATCAACACTGCAAAAGTGGGGTAGAGGAAGAGGATCAGTCGCTCCAGTCCGGCAGACACATACTGCAATCCTTCAAAATCGAACCAACTGCTCAGGTAATAACCAAACAATCCCAGGAAAATGATGTACAGCCATTGCCTGGCGGTAAGCGGTCGGGTGTTTTGCCGGTTCGTGGCCAGCCAGGCGGCCGCCACATAAAAGGGCAGCGAAAACAACATGCGCAGCGTAAGCAGCGTCAGTGCATCCATGGAAGTGCCCGCAAAAGCCAGCTTTACGATGATGGCCTTGGTAGAAAACAGGATCGCTCCTGTAAGCGTTACGGCAATGCCGGTTATGGCCGCCAGATTATTTTTTTCCATAGTACCCGTTGTGCACGGCAAGCAATGGTTGGGAGGTATTTAATAATATACGTGTGTGCGTTTACGTTATATTGCATAAATTCTTTCCCAAAACAACAAAAGGCTCGCACCAGGCGAACCTTTTGCGGCTATTTCTTTTGATGGTATTATACAGATACGTTGAATTCGCGCAGCGCATCATTCAGGCTGGTCTTGAGATCGGTGCTGGCCTTTCGTTTACCGATTACCAGCGCACAGCCCACCTGGAATTCACCGGCCGGGAATTTTTTGGTATAGGAGCCCGGAATCACCACGCTTCTTGCCGGCACACGGCCTTTGTATTCCACAGGTTCCGGTCCGCTTACATCAATGATCTTGGTGCTTTGCGTCAACACCACGTTGGCGCCCAGGACGGCTTCTTTTTCTACCAGTACGCCTTCTACCACAATACAGCGGCTGCCGATGAAGCAACCATCTTCAATGATCACCGGGCTTGCCTGCAAAGGTTCCAGTACACCGCCGATGCCTACACCACCGCTCAGGTGTACGCCTTTGCCGATCTGTGCGCAACTACCTACGGTAGCCCAGGTATCAACCATGGTGCCTTCATCAACATACGCGCCGATGTTTACATAAGAAGGCATGAGCACCACGTTCTTTGCAATGTAAGCGCCATAGCGGGCCACCGCATGCGGCACGGCCCGAACGCCAAGGTCTTTATAATTTTTCTTCAGCAGCATTTTATCGTACCACTCAAACGGCTCCGATTGCCAGGTTTGCATGGGTTGAATAGTGAAGTACATCAGTACGGCCTGCTTGAGCCATTCATTTACCTGCCAGCCATTTTCGCCGGGCGATGCAATGCGCATCCTGCCTTTGTCCAGCTCTTCCATAACATGTTTTACCGCTTCGGCATATTTATTTTCCTTCAGCAGTTCGCGATTGGCCCAGGCCTCAGCAATGAGTTGTTGCAATTCCATCAGCAAAAAAATTTTTTGCAAACATAAGGGGAATGCGGTAATTAGGCGATGCGCTGACAGGTTAATGTGGAAATGAGGGAATGATTATCTTGCCGTATGGATTTTACGAAGGACATTGAACAATGTTTGCAGGTGCTGCGTGCCGGGGGCATTATCTTATACCCAACGGATACCATCTGGGGATTGGGATGCGACGCCACCAATGCTGCTGCCGTAGAAAAAATCTATGCGCTGAAGCAACGCCCCGAAGCCAAAAGCATGATCGTATTGCTGGCAGATGAACGTGAACTGCTGCAATATGTTTCGGCCCCCGACCTGGGAATATTCGATTACCTTAACAGCGTTACCAAACCTACTACGGTAGTGTATAAGGGCGGCATCGGGCTGGCGGACAATGTGATTGCAGATGACGGCTCCGTTGCCATCCGCATTGTGAAAGATCCTTTTTGCAAACATCTGATCAAACGCTTTCGTAAACCTGTCGTGTCTACCTCCGCTAATATTTCGGGACAGGAGGCGCCACGGACATTCAAAGAAATTTCCGGTGTGATTAAGGAAGGAGTTGATTACATTGTGCAATACCGGCAGGACGATGAAACGCCTGCTACGCCTTCTGCCGTTATCAAATGGGAAAATGGACAGGTCACCATTCTCCGCCACTGATAACAGGCAATCAATCACCAAACGTCATTCGTAACCCTGACCAAAAGCGCTCATGCAAAAATTCCTGATCATACAAACAGCCTTCATTGGCGATGTGGTGCTGGCAACCGGCCTGGTGGAAAAACTGCATCAGCATTTTCCCGGCGCACAGATTGACTTCCTGGTGCGGAAAGGCAATGAAGGGCTGTTGCAGGGCCATCCCTTCCTGCATGAAGTGCTGGTATGGAACAAAAAACAACAAAAGCTGCTCAACTGGTGGCGGATGCTGCGCACCATCCGGGCCCGCCGCTATGATAAGGTGATCAATGTGCAACGGTTTGCCGCCACCGGGCTGCTCACCGCTTTTTCGCGGGGAAAAGAAACGATCGGGTTTGATAAGAATCCTTTCAGCTGGTTGTTTTCAACGCGGATACAACATCGGATTTCACAGGGCGAGAACACCCTGCACGAAATAGAACGCAATAACGAACTGGTAAAGCATTTTACCGGCGACAGGGTGGCCAAACCGCGCCTATATCCCTCCGCAGCCGATGAAGTGACGGTGAAAGAACTGGTCCGTAAACCTTTTATCACCATTGCTCCCGCTTCTGTATGGTATACCAAGCAGTTTCCTGCGGATCAATGGATACGCTTTATCAACCGGGTGCCGCCGCAGTACACCATTTACCTGCTGGGAGCGCCTGCCGATAAACCACTGGCCGCAGTGATCATGCAGCAGGCTTCCCATCCTGCTATGGTGAACTTGTGTGGGCAGCTGAGTTTTCTCCAATCCGCAGCTTTAATGAAGCGGGCCACAATGAATTATGTAAACGACTCGGCGCCGATGCATTTTGCTTCTGCGGTGAATGCGCCTGTAACAGCCGTGTATTGTTCAACGTTACCTGCTTTTGGATTTGGCCCGCTTTCCGACCAAAGTTTTATTGTACAAAAAGAAGAACCGCTGTATTGCCGCCCCTGTGGTTTGCATGGAAGAAAAGAATGCCCCGAAGGACATTTCAAATGTGCGTTTGATATCCGGGAAGAGCAGTTGTTGAAAACAATGCAGGCGGTATAACAAAGCACAATCCCTTTTAGCCATAGCAAAAAGGGATTGTGCGGGAATCATGCCTTCCGGGCAGTTGCAGGAAGGGCGTTGGCATTCAAATAATATTGATCTAACGGCATGCTTCAAACGAAATACCGGTAAGTCCCATCGTCTCTATTTCCTGCTTTACTTTTCCCGATACATAAAAACCAATGCCCGCTGTAACCGGATGCAGGGCAAAAAAATCATCGTCAATATCCGGGACCAATGCAGGACGGATGATACGCAGGCGTTCCGGCAGTCGGGTGGCGGCTGCCTTCCCGGAAAATTCCTCAGCAGACTGAATGTTGAGGGACTCCAGTTGTTTACTGCCGATGCCTTCCAGGATAATTTCCGACCGGGGAAAATCCACATAGTCCAGCCGGAACCGGTATGCCTGCAGCACATAGTATGGATATTTTTTTCCGCCATCTATCACGTTGGTTGGAAAATACTGGAATCCGTCTTTGCCATATTTTTCCAATACCTGTTTCAAACGATCGCTGATCAGCAACCGGTTGCTGATCACGGCGGCCGACAGCAGGTCCGAACGTATGGCGTGTTTGGCCAGGATGGGCTCGGGGCAGATCACCGGTTTATCCGCTTTGGTGGTTGCGTCTGCATTCCATAAATGCTCCGGCGCGGTAATGGGAACAGGATGATTGGCGGTTTCCGATTGCGGAAACCGGCCAATCATTGATTCATCCACGCTATGGTTTATTCTGTACCAGTTCATGTCAGAATGCAAGATTATTGATGTGGGTATTGGGATTATTGGTAATAGCCGTCCGGATGCTGTTGAGTAACTGCTCCAGTTCCTGCCGGGCAATTTGCGGGGTCAGGTTATTACCATACGTGTTTGCAATTTGCTGCAATTTATTATATACAAGCGTATTGTAGGCGTTATGGCTGCCGTTGTGCCGTACCGCGTCAAGGGCAAAACCATTTATAGCTTCATTCATGTGGAAAGGATTTTGTCCTTGCGCCGCCTTTTGAATAACAGGATGCTCTCTCCACTGCCAGGGTATCATGTGATGGGCCCGTTTGGGGTCGCCGGTTGCCAGGCCCAGCACCTTACGCAGATCGCCGCGGTCGCCGAAGTCTATCAGACCGTCTGTTTTGCGCAGCCATTTTAAGGTCACCGATCCGGTAGCAAGATTGATGGTTTTCTTTGCATATTTTACGCCGGTAGCAAACCAGCCTGCTACAGGAACCGTAGCGGCAAAACTGAGCGATGCGTTCACGCCATCACCTTCCAGCGTATAGATAATACCGTTAGCAAGGTCTGCAATCTCGCCAATGACCGGTACCAAACCGGCAATATCCAGACCGGTGTGAACTACCTCGCTCATCGTTCGCCACATGGCAGTCAGGTATACCTGCCATTTGGGCCAGCTGGGGTGTTCCAGCTTGACCAGCGCACAGTTCACACTGAACACACTCATAAAACCCGGCATGGCTGCAGGCGTGAGGGTGGATATGTTGGAATTGTGCGTTACAACGAGATTGTAGTGCTGTTGCTGAACCGTGCTCTCAACAATACCAAACATCATGGCATCAATGGTGACCATTGCCGCACTTTCAGTAGATGCGGTGATGCCGTTTTCAGAGAGAAAGTCCAGAATAGTTTGCGCTTCTGTTTGGTGAGCCTGCAGCCAGTTTGCCTGAGCAGTGCTCACCGGCAACATGGCCATCAATTCCAATACTTCGTCAGAATAAAAAGGGCCCGGGTCAATGGGGTTCCAACCGCCGAAATCATCACAGGGCTCCATACGCACGGGCTCGGGGGGAGCAGGATTATCGCACGGATCATCATTCCAGCCGCCGCCGGAACCGCTGCCGCCGGAACCTCCACCACCTCCGCCACCAGAGCCTCCTCCGCCACCAGAGCCTCCGCCGCCACCACCACCATAATCACCGCCGCCGCCACCGCCGCCGGAACCACCACCACCGCCGCTGCCGATTTCGAACCAATAGGTGGTATAGTAACATTGTACCTCTGAATAGTAATAATCATTCGATCCTCCAGGTTCCACACCCACCAACTGGCCTTCATCGCCATCATAGGTCACCGTATAGCATGTTTCAACGGTGATGAATATCATATATGCATTGGGGTTAGTTTACCTGGGTGCGATCTTAACGAATACAGGTTCGTCCTGCGGTACACGCGAGTTGTCTACCAGCCTCCGGTCGTTGATTCGGTAAACGCTGGTGCCAAATACTTTCTGCCCCAGTATCATGCATTGCATGGCCACAAAACGAGCATTGGGCAGGGTTTTCTCTTTAAACCCATAGCGGGCATAGTGGCGGGCGCGGAACAAGCGGATCTTTACATCTTCTTTACCTACCACGCAGGTGATAAAGCCGCTCACCTTGTTCGTATTGGGCAAAGCCATGGGCACTACCACTACGGTATCAGTGGCATGCGCAGATTGTCCATCGGCTGACGGCGGCTGCACCATGATCTCGGCATGTTCCCACAAAAAATCACCATCTTTTTTCGTCAGCTTTTCCAGGAATGGACGCTGCCGGTCCTGTTCACGGATGGTAGTCATTATTCGCTGCACAGGTGAAGGGAGGGGAGGGGACCCGGGGCTTTCATCAGCAAGGTCTGCAACCTGTTTTTTGTTGCATCCCGCCAATAGCGCCACCAGGGCAATAAAAAAAGCAGCAAGATGCAATCTCCTGCTGCCTGCGGGCCAAAAGGGATTTTTTCTCATGGTAATAACGGTTTAGTAACATCGAAAGTATCGGTTACCGGTAATTGCAACCAATACCACTTTTGTGGTATTATGGCCCTGTTTTTTTGACAGCATTGCGAAATATCAAATGAACCGGGGGCGGATGGTTTTTCAAAAAGGCATCTTTTTTTGCCCTGCTAAGCGCAGACCAGGAAACTTATGTGATACTCAGGTTAACCGTACATTTGCACCGATGGAGATAATCTGTACTGAAAAAGAACTATTTGTTTTTAATAAAATTGGCCATGCCGCGCAGGAACTGGGTATGCCCTGTTACCTCATTGGTGGCTTCGTAAGGGATAAACTGCTGGGGCGTACCACCAAGGATGCAGACATTGTATGCGTGGGCGATGGCATCACGCTGGCCAGGAAAGTAGCAGAACGTTTTAATCCGAAACCCACTGTTTCCTATTTCAAACGGTTCGGTACCGCACATATCCGGTTAAAGGATTTTTTCCGCGAAGAAGTGTCGCGCGAAGGGGGCGAAAACGAATCGGCCGACTGGGACATAGAATTTGTGGGCGCACGCAAGGAGAGCTATCAATACCATAGCCGTAACCCCGAAGTGCAACCGGGCACGCTGGAAGATGATCAGAAGCGGCGCGATTTTACCATCAATGCGCTGGCCATCAGTCTCAACAAGGAAGATTTTGGCAAACTGATAGATCCGTTTAACGGGCTGAAAGACCTCAAAAATAAAATCATTCAGACGCCGCTGGACCCGGGCCAAACCTTTAGCGACGATCCGCTGCGCATGATCCGCGCCATCCGGTTTGCGGCGCAACTGCAGTTTACCATTGCGCCGGTAACTTTCCAGGCCATCAAGGACAATGTTGGCCGCATTCGTATCATTTCGCAGGAACGCATTACGGATGAACTGAACAAGATATTGATGAGCAAAAAGCCTTCCATCGGGTTTGACCTGTTGTTCCAAAGCGGCCTGCTGCATATCATCTTCCCCCAGCTGACCGATCTGGCCGGCGCCGAGTATATTGACGGAAAAGGACATAAAGACAATTTCTATCATACCCTGCAGGTGGTGGACAATATCAGCCAGCATACCAACGATCTCTGGTTGCGCTGGGCCGCCCTTCTGCATGATATCGGCAAACCTGCCACCAAGAAATTTGAAGAAGGGCATGGCTGGACTTTTCACGGTCATGAAGTGGTGGGCGGACGCATGGTGCCAAAACTGTTCAGTCAGCTGAAACTACCCCTCAACGAAAAAATGCGCTTTGTGCGCAAAATGGTGGAACTGCATTTGCGTCCTATCAGCCTTACCAAAGAAAATATAACGGATTCGGCTATACGCAGATTGTTGTTTGATGCAGGCGATGATATTGATGCACTGATGTTGTTGTGCAGCGCCGACATTACCTCCAAGAACAAAACCAAGGTGAAACGTTACCTGGAGAATTTTGAAATGGTGCGGCGCAGGCTGAAGGAAGTGGAGGAAAAAGACCGCATCCGCAACTGGCAGCCACCGGTAACCGGCGAAATGATCATGGAAACCTTTGGCCTTCCGCCGTCCAAACCCGTGGGCGATCTCAAGAATGCCATCCGCGAAGCCATCCTCGACGGTGAAATAGAAAACAACTACGAGGCCGCCTACGATTTCATGATGAAAAAAGCGGCTGAAATGGGATTGAAGCCGGTGAAATGAGTTTTGGATGGTATGATAGTTGTAACAAATTGTCTTATTTTTGAAGTTCACGAATTGCGAATGGAAAGTTTGAGCAATGCCAGTCCGGCGTTCGTGATGCACGAAAGCTGTAAGACCCAACCTGGTGAAGCAACAAGTGCAAAACACACATAAACCAGATAAATAAACATGGCTGTTTTAAAATTCAGGGCATATTTTGAAGAAGACGATAGTATTTACCGCGATGTAGCTGTAAAGCATAATCAAACTTTTTTTGATCTGCACCAGGTTATTCTGAAATCGTTTGAATTCGATAACAAGCACCAGGCTACTTTTTACCGCAGCAACGATAACTGGCAGCGTGGTCGCGAAATTACCCTTGAAAAATACAACAAGCCCTATCAGAAGGAACCCCTGCTGATGGCTGAAACTACCATCGGCTCCGAAATCAAAGACCCCAACCAGAAGTTCATATACGTGTACGATTTCAACCGCAACTGGACCTTTCTGTTAGAACTCATCAACGTATCGAAAGACGAGAACGCGAAACTGGATTACCCCGCCGTAATCAAATCGGAAGGAATTGCACCTTCGCAGTATGGTACCAAAGGCCTCACGGGCGATAAACTGGCGGAAATGGAAGAGAAATACGATCTCAGGTCCAATGCGGAAGGTTTTGGTACCGAAGGCGGCGATAACGATGAAGACCTTGACCTCGACCCCGGCGAAGAACCGGCCGAAGGGAATGGAGAAGAATGAACAACACCTGTTTCATAATTACCGGGCCTACTGCTGCAGGCAAAACCGCACTGGCCATTGAACTGGCCCGTACTTTCCGCACGGACATTATTTCTGCTGATTCCAGGCAATGCTTCCGGGAATTGAATATCGGGGTGGCAAAGCCTTCAGAGGAAGAATTGCGGCTGGTGAAACATTATTTCATCAACTCGCACTCTATTCACGACGAAGTAAACGCAGCCGTTTTTGAACAATATGCCCTGCAGGCAGTGTGTACCATTTTTCAATCACGTCCTGTTGCGGTGATGGTGGGCGGCACGGGGTTATACATAAAAGCATTTTGCGAAGGCATCGATGATATTCCTCCCGTTTCCCCTGCTATCCGCGAGGCCATTGTTGCCCGCTATGAGCAGCATGGCATCTCGTGGCTGCAGCAACAGGTAAGAGAAGCCGACCCGCTGTATTATGCTTCGGGGGAAGTGAGCAATCCGCAGCGACTGATCCGCGCACTGGAAGTAATGCAGGGTACCGGTAAAAGCATCCGACATTATCAGCAGGGAAAAAAAATAACGCGCGATTTTGCTATCGTGAAAATCGGTCTTGAACTGAACAGAGAAAAACTGCACCGCAATATCAACAGCCGCGTAGACAAGATGATGGAAGCGGGATTGCTCGAAGAAGTACAAAGCCTGCTTCCCTGGCGGCAGCTGAACGCCCTGCAAACGGTGGGCTATTCTGAATTGTTCAACTACCTCGATGGCCATTGCTCACTGCCCGAAGCAGTAGAAGCAATCAAAACGCATACACGGCAATATGCCAAAAGACAAATGACCTGGTTCCGCAAAGACCCGCACATCCAATGGTTCTCACCGGATAATCTTCAACAAATAATTGATTACTGTCAAGCGAATGTGCATTAATTCTTTCACCATCGTAAGGATTGCTTAATAACTTTGACTATACTTTGCAAGCCGGAAAGGCAGGTTTTCCTGCGCGTGTTAAGGATGCTCGCTATGAAACCATCCGCAATCGGCAAAGTCCGTTTTTAATCCGTTATCCCCTGAAGAATACCCCGGGGAACAGGCTGCTTGATTAAAACCCTATTATCGGACCGCGCTCACAAGGCGCGGTTTTGATTTTGTAAGCGGGCTTGCGTACAAACAAAACAGCGTATAAACAAGCAGCGGTCAGCAGGGATGTAAATGGCCGCCCTTCAGTGAATGGTGCTATCACAACTTGAATCCAACCGTCAACACCACATTCCCGTTGCTTTCTTTTAACTCTGCAAACGTATTGGGCCGCGGCGCATCAAGACGATAGGGGAAGTGTACATCTTTGTTGAGACTATGTACATACGTGAGATCAACAAATATTCCCTTGTTGCGGTAACCAAGCCCGCCGCTGATATTCATCAGGCGTGCTTTCAGTGCGTCATCATCATACGGTTTGCCATAGTAGGCAAAACCCAGGCGTCCCATGATGGTGTTGAATTTTAACTCGCCACCCACACGGAAATTGAACGCCCCTTTGTAGGCAGCTTTGGTAGCTTCGTTCACGCCCTTGAAATATTCGTCATCATCCGCATAATCTTCTGCAGAACTGAAGCGCGATGAACCATGCGTTACATATTCAATATCGGCGGTAATAAAGCCGCGTTGCTTCGTTACATCAGATATTTCGCGAATAACGTAAGAGCCGCTGAGGATAAACCGCCACGGGCTTACCAAATCGTATTTGAATTCGGGCGTTTCATTATTGGTAAAAACAGCAGACTCCACGCTGTATCCTTCCGGTCCTGAAAAATTGTCCAGCACCGATTGCATGGAATAGGAGATGCGTTCTTTCAATCCATACAAGGTAGGGCTGTGGATGGCCACGCCCACGCGCACATATTCAGCCGGTTTGAAAATCAGGCCGAGTTTCGCATTGATGCCCCAGCCTTTTTGCGTGTAATTTTCTTTCAGCGTGGTATAGGTAAAATCATTATCGTTATCGCCGCTTGCGTCCGTTTCGGTATAGGTGGTGGTGCGTTCATAATTCACGATGGGAATGCCCAGGCTGCCGCCGAGATAGAATTTGTCGTCCATATTGGAGGCAAATCCGATAGACAGTTCGGTAATGCCGCCCCGGGATTCAATTCGGTTCTCCTGCTCCGTTATGCCCACATTTTCTGCCCTGGAGATGATGTTGATATTGCTGCCATCATTCTCTACATCCACCAGGTAAGTGTATAAAGCCATGCGGGTTTTCAGGGAAAGGCTGGGGTCATTGAGCGCATCGTAAATAATATCTTCATCCGGTAAGGAAGGATTGTTGTCTTTTCGCCCTACATAGTAATCGAAAAACTGGTTGGCGAGCGGTTCGGAAAAAGAACTGTTGTCGTTTAATCCTTTATAGTAATAATTCCTGTTGAAATTGGCGGTGCGGTTTACAGCAATGCTGAACGCTTTGCTGTTCCAGCGGCTGTAAGGATCGCCATACCCGATTACAAAGCCGGAAGTGCCCAGGTTGAAACGGTTCAGGCGATCGGCATCGGCATCGGTGCCGCGGAAACTGCCGGAGCTGTTGTTGAGGCTGAAACCAGGGCTCAGCACAATCTCGCTGGTTTTGTACAAACCCAGTCCTGCAGGGTTCACAAATATGGCGCTGATTTCTCCTCCCAGCGAGCCCATGGCGCCGCCGATAGCTTGTTGGCGGGCGCTGCCGGAAGGCGTGTACCAACTCATGCGGATGGCATCTTCAGGAATTTGCGCCATCGTGGGTATGCCGGCCATCATGCCGAAGATCATTATGCAGAGTGTCCTTTTCATAATCGTGCCATTTGTGAGCGGTAATGCGGATAGGGCATTGATAGCCTCGCACAACACAATACAAAATAAAGGAGGAAGCAGAAGTATTCGTTCCTCCTTATGTGAATATTTTCAATATCGATAGCATAGGGAAATTAGTTGCTGCCACGAGAAGGTCTGCTTACGCCACCGCCGCTGCTGCCACCACTGCTACCGCTACTTCCGCCCGAGCGGGAAGAAGAACCGGAACTGGATGGAGGAGGCGTATAGGTACGCGTAGGCCGCTCGCTGCCGGGTGAATAACTGCCGCTTCTGCTGCTATTGCCATTGCTGCCGCTACCCGAAAATATCTTCCGGATGCTGCTGCCCAGCGAATTGTTATTGTTGTCGTACCGCGAGTTGCTGTTGTTGTAACGGGCGCCGTTGCTATACTGGCCTTTGGGGCTGTTGAAGCGCCGCGCTGCATTGGTGTTGTTGTAATTGGTGTTGGTATAACTGCTGAGACTGAAATCGCGCACCTTGCTGTATACAACTGGATTGGTTTTCGGATTCACCACAATGATGCTGCCGTAGTATGGGTTGTACCAGCTGTTCCAGTAGTAGTAATTGTTCCAGTAGGTATTCCAGTAATAAGGGCTGTAGTGATGGTAAGACCAGGTGTTGTAGCGCCAGTCGTACCAGTCGTAATCATCAAAAGCGCTCCAGCGATAGCGGTTGGCTACCCGCATCCGCAACCAGCGGTCGTCGTAGCTGTAATAGTCATTGTTGCGGTAGCTGCCGCGTCCGTCGCGACGTTGATCTATCTGGGCATAGGCCGCGCCTTCGCGTGCCGGCGAATAGTATACATCGTCCGGTGTCTGACCGGTACGGTAAGCCGATACACAACCGCTGAACGCAGCTATGGCAATTATTGCGGGAAGTACAGTTCGAAGCGTCATAATAGTAGCTTTAAAATGAAAAAAGCCGTTTCCGCCCGGAAGCCGTACTGCCAAAGCCGTAACGCATAAATTTCCTGCAAATCACCACAATACGCGCCCGTTACTTTATTTTTGCGACTTCCTGAATGTAAGTTACAAATTAAAGACAAGCGGAGTGCGGAAAATATTGCATGGGTAATGTTAAAGTTCTGGAAGTAAACAAGTTGAATAGCCCGGACTTGCGGATGCCGGACTTAAAAAGATATATATGAGCAAAGAGATTACCAGCAGGAGTACCGATTATGCGCAATGGTACAATGATCTTATTCTGAAAGGCGGACTGGCCGATTATTCGGCTGTAAGGGGATGTATGGTAATAAAACCTTACGGATTTGCCCTCTGGGAAAATATGCGCGATGCGCTGGACCGCATGTTCAAAGACACCGGTCATGTGAACGCCTATTTCCCGCTCTTTGTACCGAAAAGTTTGTTTGAAGCGGAAGAAAAAAATGCAGAAGGTTTTGCCAAGGAATGCGCCGTGGTTACGCATTATCGCCTCAAAAACGACCCTTCGCGTAAGGGCGCGCTGATGGTAGACCCCGAAGCAAAACTGGAAGAAGAACTGGTGGTGCGTCCTACCAGTGAAGCCATCATCTGGAATACCTATAAAGGGTGGATACAATCGTACCGCGACCTGCCCATCCTGATCAACCAGTGGGCGAACGTGGTGCGCTGGGAAATGCGTACGCGGCTGTTTTTGCGCACCGCAGAATTCCTCTGGCAGGAAGGACATACCGCGCATGCCACCCGCGAAGAAGCGCTGGAAGAAACAAAGAAGATGCTGGACGTATATGCCGACTTTGCAGAAAACTGGATGGCATTGCCCGTGATCAAGGGCGTAAAAACCGAAAGCGAACGCTTTGCCGGCGCAGTGGAAACCTATTGCATTGAAGCCATGATGCAGGATGGCAAGGCGCTGCAGGCAGGCACTTCGCATTTCCTGGGACAGAATTTTGCCAGGGCATTTGATGTAAAATTCTCCGATAAAGACAATAAACTTGAATATGTATGGGCCACCAGCTGGGGTGTAAGTACCCGGTTGATCGGGGCGCTGGTAATGGCGCACAGTGATGATGACGGATTGGTTTTGCCGCCGCGCATTGCTCCCTGGCAGGTAGTGATTGTGCCTATATATAAAGGCGAAGAACAAAAAGCGAAAATTGACGTTAAAGCGAAAGAACTGGCCAATGAACTGCGTGCTGCCGGCGTTCGGGTAAAATACGATGATAACGACAATGCACGACCGGGATGGAAATTTGCCGAATATGAAATGAAAGGCGTACCGGTTCGCATAGCCATTGGCGCCCGCGACCTGGAAAACAATACGGTTGAACTGGCCCGCCGCGACACGCGCGAAAAAGTAAGCATATCAGCCGATGGTTTGACAGAAAGAATTGTATTATTGCTGGAGCAAATTCAGCAATCGATTTATAACAAGGCTTTGGCATTCCGTGATGCGCATATAACAAAGGTGAACAGCTGGGAGGAATTCAAACAGGTGCTGAACGATAAGGGCGGATTTATATCGGCATTCTGGGACGGTACCCCGGAAACCGAGGCCGCTATCAAGGAAGAAACTAAAGCCACCATCCGTTGTATACCGCTCGATAACGTGCAGGAAGCAGGGAAATGCGTGTACAGCGGTAAGCCGGCCACCCAGCGGGTGCTGTTTGCCCAGGCCTATTAAGCGAATTTTTTTTCAAAAAAATATCAGAAAGGGAGTAGCGCAGCGTTGTAATCAGGCTGTCCGGCTCCCTTTATTTTTATCATTCGCAACCAATTTATCATTCGCAACCAAAACCCAGCAACATGGAACAAAATACCACACAATCTTTATTCGGATTAAAAGTCGACTACGAATCGGGCAGTTTCTTCCGGGAAGCTACCAAATGGGCACGGTTTATCGCCATCGTCTATTTTGTGCTCTTCGTATTAGCGGTTTCCCTGATCATATTTGCCGGAGAATTCGCATCAGGTGTCTTTGAACAACTGGTTGATCAGGGCGTACTACCGGTTTCTGTTGCAGAATTCAAAGCGGGATTATATACCATTGTGTTTGTGGGTGGATTGATTGGCCTTACAATGCTGGCCCTGTTATACCGTTTTGCCAGTCTCACACGACAGGGGCTTGAAACCAACCGCCAGGCCAGTTTTAATGATGGATTGAAAAGCCTGAAATACTTTTTCATTATTAGCGGTGTACTCACGGTGCTGGGCATCGTAATATCCTTTATAGGTACTGTTGCCGCATTCTTCATTTAAAAAATCATCCGCTTTTTTGACGTCAAAATTTTACATCCATGGAATATAACAATCCTTTAGAAAAAACTTATGAACTCGAAATAGACACCCAGGCCCGCGAACATTTGAAACCCATTACTACCTGGGCGCGCATTATTGCATTGATAGGATTTATCAATGTAGGGCTTTCCGTGCTACGGTTTTTTATGCAGGGACCGAATTCCGGGCCGGGTATATTTGCAGGCCTGTTTGGCACCTTTATTATAAGCGGGGCCATCATGGTAGTGCTTTATATTTTCCTGTTGCGGTTTGCCAACAGCACAGCAGCCGGTGTGAATACGGAGAACCAGGATGAATTCAACTATGGCATAAGCAACCTGAAATTGTATTTCAAGACTATTGGCATCTTACTGATCATCGGTATTTCATTGGTGGCATTGATGATCGTGTTTGGTATCCTGGGCGCGCTCATGCGTGGCTGAGGCGGCGCAATAAAAATATGTACCATATCAATAGCAGGTTTCAAAGTATAAATGCTTTGGGGCCTGCTATTCGTTTTACAGGAACTCCTAATTAGTAGAATAGTAATTGTAGTCCTTTAGCAGCGTTTGCAGGAACTCGAGCGCATCCTGGTCGCTTTCCAGGTGCAATTTTGATTTGATGCGCTCGGCAATGCGAAAAGAGAGTTCATAATCATTTTTGCGCTTTATGGAATCGATGATGCTCTTGAGCGTGTTGATGTCCTTGTCGCTGAGCTGCATTACCTGCGGATAACGTGGCTGGTAATCCGCTTCCAATTCGGTAAACACTGTGTCTTCCCAGGAAGTGTGGTTCTTCAGGTCAATCAAAATGGTGCCTGCCACCAGGTCGCCAATGCGTTGCGATTTTGGGGTGAAGATCACCGATACCAGCCCGGCAAAAGCCAGCGGCACGATCCAGAAAGTTTCCAGCGTAATTTGTCCGTTTACGATCAGTAGAATATAAATTACCGGGAAATCCAGCACACGGAAGAGCCAGCGGATCAGGTACTGGCTGCGTGAGGGTTCTCCGCCCTGCAAGGTCATTACCTTGATGCCCATCAGCAGTTTGCCTATGCTTTGACCGTTCATACTCAGTTCACATACCAGGTGGTAACACGCATAGGGAAGCAGGAAAAGCACAATGGCCCAGGGTTCATCGCCCCAACCCCGGCCCAGCAGTTCATTCAGCAACATGGGCGCAAACCACAGATACAGTACCTGCAATATGAAATCGATCAGCCAGGCAAAAAAGCGCTTGTGAAAAGGGCTGATAGCAAATTCCACCTCAATATTGAAGCCTGTATCTAATTTAACAATCAACATAAACTACCGTTAGCAGAAACAGCATCACCTTACTGCGGTCCAAAAGCGTTATTACGGCTAAAAAAGAACACGCCACCCAAAATCTCAAAATCCACAATTCCGTTATAACGTTCGAAATATAACCATTATATTTATTGATCGGAAATTTTAACTAAAGGTACGCTTCGTGGTTTGAATAAAAGCATGCCCGGTTGCGCATTGTTGCATGCTTATTCAAGTTATTCGCATTCGCTATTAGCGGCAAAAAATGAAATCCAGTGAGAGAAGGATTATTTATTAAGAAGAATATAGATAAGTGGAGGAATTACCAGTATAACCAGGCTTCAGACCCGGATGAAATGGCAGAGCAGTTTACTGAACTGGTGAATGACCTGGGTTACAGCAAGACTTTCTATCCGCACAGCAAGGTTACCCAATACCTCAACGGTCTCGCTTCGCGCATCTACCTCGACATTTATAAAAACAAGCGGGAAGAATCCGGCAGGATCTGGCGGTTCTGGAAAACGGATTTGCCCCTTACTGTAAGAAAATATCACCGCACCATCCTGGTAGCCTTTCTCATGTTCACCGGCTTTGCCATCATGGCTGCATTCAGTGCTGCCAACGATGAAACGTTTGTGCGGGGCGTGCTGTCGGACAGTTACGTAAACATGACCGAACAGAATATCGCCAACGGCGATCCGTTCGGGGTGTACAAGAGCGACAGCGAATGGAACATGTTCCTGATGATTGCCTTCAACAACATTTTCGTGTCGTTTCGTGTTTTTGTATTTGGTTTCCTGCTGGGCGTTGGTACGATCCGTGAAATGTTTCTGAACGGGGTAATGATAGGCGCATTCCAGTACTATTTTTTTGCAAAAGGGCTTGGATGGGAATCGGTGCTGGTAATCTGGATTCATGGCACGCTGGAAATATCTTCTATCATACTGGCCGGTGCAGCCGGGCTGATAGTGGGCAACAGCATTTTGTTTCCCGGTACACATAAACGTCTGCATTCACTGATGCGTGGCGGCAAAGACGGGTTGAAACTGATGGTGGCCATTGTGCCCATATTGCTGGTGGCAGCTTTCCTGGAAGGCTTTGTTACCCGCTATTCCACCATGCCACGCTGGCTCAGTATTTCCATTCTGGCATCCTCTTTTATCTTTATAGTGTGGTACTTTGTGATCTATCCGATTCGTGTAGCGCAAAAGCACAATAAAATGGCGGCAACAGCAAACTGACCATCGGCCTTCATGCGAACTTGTTTCCCATATCAGATCATACATGCGCTCCGCAGGAGCTGCTATCTGCTGCTGATCATTTTGTTGCCGGCCACCGGCGCCGGTCAGGAAGGGGAGCCGCCCATCGAAATAGTGGATGAGCCGGCAGAACAATTTGAACAACTGGACCCCGGCTTTCGCCCCAAACTGTTTAAACCCTATCAGGATGAATTGCGCCAGGTGCCCGATACTACGGTGAACCGGCTGCAGCAGGACCCGGCCTTTTCCTATGCCAATGACGAAGATTACTGGAAAAAGCGAAAACAGAAGGCCCGGGAAGAAGAGAACACTGTTTTCGGGGGTATTGTGGAAGCGCTGGAAAGCGCTGTAGGTCGTGTGATCATTTACACCATACTGGTGGGAATTTTTGTGTATATCCTTTACCGCATCGTTGTGGTGAACCAATTATTCCGGTTGCCCGGCCACAGCAAAAAAAGGGGGCAGGCCGGGGCGTATGACGATATGGACGAACTGTCCGGCGAAGGAAATATCGATGACAAGATCAGGAAAGCTGCTGCAGAAAAGGATTATCGCACCGCTGTACGGTTTATGTACCTGAAAGGGTTGCGTTTGCTGAGCGATAAAGGATGGCTCCGCCTGCATGCACAGGCTACCAACCACGATTATGTACACCAGGTGAGCAAATACCCGGTTGGGCCTGCGTTCAGATTTCTGACAGACGTATACGACTATGTATGGTATGGAGAATTTGCCGTAACAGAAACGCAATTTGAGCGGTTGCAATCCGATTTTCAACGATTCTATCAGTCACTGAAGTATTGAAAAAAACACGCGCATACTATATTTCCTGGGCAATAGCCCTGCTGCTGACTTTGACCGGTTGCGCCGGCAAACGGTTCAATGAGCGCATCAGTTTCTGGCGCAACGACCGGATTCCTTACGGCGCCTGGTATGCGTACAATCAGCTGAACTATATTTTCCCTGATGCCGTTATTCACGTTAACAAAACGGCGCCTGATGAACTGGCCGGCAATGTATATGCACAGCAGGAATTTGGTTATGGCAATGGTGTTGCCAAAGATATTCTGACGAGAAAAACGCTGTACCTGGTGATTACCGATCACCTCAACCCGAAAAAGGAGGAACTGGAGGCATTGCTTGACCTGGTGAGGCATGGACATCATGTTTTTCTTGCTGCGGTAAATATTGGCGGCGGATTGCTCGATACCTTGCACCTGAACACCGAATACCGGATATTAGGTATACCTGAAGACTCGCTAACGATAAGGGTCTTTCAGCCGCTGAGCCACGAACAAAAAGAATATTCCTATCCGGGATTGGCCCTGGACAATCGTTTTATGCGCATCGACTCTTCCATTACCACCGTACTGGGTACAGACGATCTGGGCTACGCCAATTTCGTTAAAATGGAATATGAAGGGGGCGGAGCACTTTACCTGCACCTGGCGCCCATTGCGTTCACCAACTTTTTTTTACTGCATAAAAACAATAAATCCTATTACGATGACGTGTTGTCGTATGTGCCGCGTGATATTGAATTTGTGCTGTGGGACGATTATTATCGTTATTATGCAAAAGGTGATAGCGGCGACGGTTCCGCTAAAGGTTTTCATGCGCTGGGGTGGATAGCCAGTCAACCCCATTTGAACATAGCGCTCTGGCTGCTGGTCCTGCTGCTCCTGTTGATTTACCTGTTTGAATCGAAGCGGAAGCAACGCATCATACCGGTAATAAAGCCTTTGAAAAATGCTTCGCTGGATTTTGTAAAAACGGTTGGACGACTGTACTATCAGCGCAGGGACAACAGAAACCTGGCGCAGAAAATGACCGCGCATTTCATGGACCATGTGCGCAGCAGGTACAATATCCGTACGTCACAAATAGATGAAACATTTGAAAAGCGGCTGGCCTGGAAAACGGGGTTTGATCCGGCCGCCATTAAAGCACTTTTGTACTATATTCAATCCGTGCAGCACCGGCCGAAAGTGAGTGATGAGGAATTGCTGGAACTGAACAGCCGGCTGGAAGAATTTTATGAGCGTGAAGGATGGAGGCGGGATTGAAGCAGAAAGCATCAAAAGATACATCAGTAAAAACAACATAATGCAAGACAGTTTTTTCGAATTACGCACTGACCTGGGCCAACTGCGGCAGTCCGTGGAAGACCTGAAGCAGGAGATCGGAAAAGTGATTGTAGGGCAGGAGCAAATGGTGGAACTGTTACTCGCCGCCATCCTGGCCGACGGGCATGTTTTGATTGAAGGGGTTCCCGGCGTTGCCAAAACGCTTACCGCCAAATTGCTGAGCAAATGCATTTCGGTAGGGTTCTCGCGCATCCAGTTTACTCCTGACCTTATGCCCAGTGATGTAATCGGTACATCGATTTATAATCCGAAAGACACGGCTTTCCAGTTCAATAAAGGTCCCATCTTCAGCAATATTGTGCTGATCGATGAGATCAACCGTGCGCCGGCCAAAACGCAGGCAGCACTGTTTGAAGTAATGGAAGAAAGGCAGGTAACGGTAGACGGCCATACCTACCAGCTGAGTGCGCCTTTTATGGTGGTGGCCACGCAGAACCCCATTGAACAGGAGGGCACCTATCATTTGCCGGAAGCCCAGCTTGACCGCTTTTTGTTCAAGATCATCGTGAACTATCCAACAGCCGAGCAGGAATACCAGATAGTGGCCAATCACCATCAGTCGAGGGCGGGCAACATGTTGCACGATGTGACGCCGGTGCTCACGGCCACGCGCATTGAAGAATTGCGCAAACAGGTGCGTGATGTACATGTAGAAAACAAACTGATCCAGTTCATTACTGCCATTGTTTCCCATACACGCAACCATAAATCCATTTACCTCGGCGCTTCGCCGCGGGCCAGCATTGGCATATTGAACGGCGCCAAAGCACTGGCCGCCATGCGTGGCCGCGATTTCGTAACGCCTGAAGACATCGTGTACATTGCGCCGGCCGTATTGCGCCACCGCCTGGTGCTGACGCCGGAAAAGGAAATGGAAGGAGCGTCAACCGATGAAGTAGTAACACAAATTGTGCAAAGTATTGAAGTGCCCCGGTAGCGCAGCCGTCAACGCCCATGTCACTGTATAAAAAACTGATACAGCCATTATACCTCAGCAAAAGATTTTACTGGTCTTTTGTGGCGGTGATCGTATTGTTCATATTGAGCTATTTCATGGAATGGTTGTACCCGGTGGCTTTGATTGCACTGGCGTTTTTCTGGGTGTGCTTTCTCCTCGACTACGCCATTTTGTTTTTGAAAAAAGACGGCATTGTGGTGGAGCGTGAACTGGCTGACCGGTTCAGCAACGGCGATAACAACAAAGTGCTGCTGCATATTCAGAACAGGTATGGTTTTCGTGTATCGCTGCAGATTATTGATGAGATACCGGTACAATTTCAGAAAAGAGACTTTCTGCTGACTACCCTTGTACAGGGCGGTGAACAAAAGAAAATTACCTATTACCTGCGCCCGGTAGAAAGGGGCGAATATTTTTTTCACGATGTGAACGTGTATGTCAAGAGTCCGCTGCAACTGGCCATACGGCGGTTTTGGGCGGGTAAGCACCAGATGGTAAAGGTGTTGCCTTCCTATCTTGCCCTGCGCCAGTTTGAACTGCTTGCCTATAGCAACAATCTTGCAGAAGCCGGTAGTCGCAAGATCCGCAAGATCGGGCACAGCCTTGAGTTTGAGCAGATCAAGGAGTATGTAACGGGCGACGATATACGAAGCATCAACTGGAAAGCCACGGCCCGCCGGGGCGGCGAACTGATGGTGAACAAGTTTACGGATGAAAGAAGTCAGCAGGTCTATTGCATCATCGACAAAGGGCGTGCAATGAAAATGCCTTTTGAGGGCATGACTTTGCTCGACTATGCCATCAATGCTACGCTGGTGTTGTCGAAAGTGGCGCTCATCCGCCAGGACCGTGCAGGACTGATCACCTTTGCAGAAGATATTGGTCATTTTCTGCCCGCCGACCGCAAAGCCGCACAGATGGGCAATATCCTCGAAACCCTGTACAACCAGCAAACGAAATTCCTGGAACCGGATTTTGAAAAATTGTATGCGCTTGTTCGCACGCGCATCACCCAACGCAGCCTGATTGTATTATTCACCAATTTTGAAACGGTGTCGGGGCTGCAGCGGCAATTGCCTTACATACGTAGCATTGCGCGCAATCACCTGGTGTTGGTGGTGTTTTTTGAAAATACCGAATTGCGGCAGCTTACATCCAACCGTGCTGAAGATATCGAGCAGTTATACATCAAAACCATTGCAGAAAAATACATGTACGAAAAACGGCTGATTGTAAAAGAACTGCAACAGCACGGGATATTTACCATTCTTACTGCTCCGCGGAACCTGACTATTGATACTGTGAATAAGTATTTGGAGTTGAAGGCGAGGCAGGCTATATGATGTAGTAGCAGATTTTTATCCCCCACTGGCGGGGGCGCCGGCACGAACCTGCCTCAGCAACAATATTGCCACGATCTTACGCATCAACCTGCTTCATAGACGGGGATGGTCAGCTCCACCTCTTCCCCGCACGTGCTCAACTCAATTTTCCTTTCACATATTCTCCAACCTCCTCTATACTCATCGCATCCTTCAACTCAAACTCCCCAATACGCGTCCTGCACAAACTCCCCAGATAAGCCCCACATCCCAGCTTCTTCCCAAAATCATGCGCCAGGCTGCGTATATACGTGCCCGTTGAACATACCACGCGAAAATGTACCGCCGGCAACGCAATTGCAGTGATTTCAAATTCACTGATCGTGATCTTACGGGGTTCCAGTTCAATCGTTTCCCCCCTGCGTGCCAGTTCATACACCCGCTTACCGTCTTTTTTAATGGCCGAATGCATGGGGGGCACCTGTAGTTGTTCTCCCGTAAAAGCACGGGCAGTTGCATACAACAGTTCCGGTGTAACGTGACTATAGTCGGCAAAGTTTTCCGGTTCACTCTCGAGGTCATAGGTAGGCGTAGTGGCGCCGAGTACAAAAGTGCCGGTGTATTCTTTTTCGCGCGCCATGTAATCGTTGATGCGCTTGGTATACTTGCCTGTGCAAAGGATCAGAAGACCGGTGGCCAGCGGGTCGAGTGTGCCGGCGTGTCCTACTTTTTTTATACGGACCAGGCTGCGGACCTTGCGCACCACGTCAAAAGATGTCCATTCCAGCGGCTTGTTGATCAGCAATACCTGTCCTTCTTCAAAAATGTTTTTCGGTTTGTTTTCCACACGGCGAAGGTAATGGAGAGAGGAGGAAATATGCAAATGAAAAGCGTGTGAGGGGTGGATGGGGGTGGTCACCAACTGCCTCCCTTACCCATCAAAACGGATAGTTTATCCCCAGCTGAAACTGCCCATTTGTAAGCCTGAAATCATAAAACCATCCATTGTTGATATGTGAATACGCAGGGTCTTTCACCCGGTAAGCCCAATCAAGACGGATCATGAAGAAATCAAAATCAAAACGCAAACTCGTGCCCGCTCCAATAGCAAGGTCTGTTAATAAACGATCAAGGTGGAAAGATGCTTCCGGAATCGGTTTATTGGTGCCTTTCTCAAATTCTTTTCTCCAGATATTTCCCATATCTACAAACAACGCACTGTTTACTTTTATACCGGCCACGGTAGTAATGGGAAAACGGTATTCCGCATTTAACTCCAACTGAATATTCCCGAAACGTTCCGCTTTGGCAGTATCGTACAAAATAGCAGAACCTGGACCCAGACGCCGGATGGGCCATGCGCGCATACTGTAAGGGCCACCGCCAAAAAACGCTTTGAAAAAAGGAAGGTTGTGTTCATCCACAATATCGATCTTGTTGCCATTGCCAAGCGTATCTCTTTTACCAAACACATAGGCAAATCCGGCAAAGCCACGAAATGCCCAGGTACTTTTCTTGTTGTGGATATAATACTTGAACTCTCCGTCAAGCTTTACAAAGCGGTGCAGATCGCCCAGGTCAAGCTCTTTGATCATACCGAGGGTTAGGCCGCTCCATTCCAGGCGGCCGCGTCCCAATACAAACTTGTTACCCACTTCCTTGCCCGCCGTCACATTCCAGATACGGCTGATGATCAAACCATCGTTAAACGCAAACTGGTACGATGGAATTCTTTTCTCCAGCCTGTCGAGGCTGTCTGTTTTGTATACTGTAGTATACTCGATATTTATGGGAATGCTTTGAATGGTCCAGGTCCAGCCCCTGCGGGTATCAGGTTGCACCCGCCGGCGGGGACGCAGGCTCCATTCATAACCCCAACTGGCGTTTACGGAGCGTACCCGGAAAAAATCGAGCCTGTCGGTATAAGCGCCATTCAGGTTGACAATAGTTTTCCGCCCGATTGCCCGCGACATGGGTATCCAGGGCGTGAGGTCCACGCGGGCTACAAAGCGGGGAATATTAATGATATGGGCGAGGCTCGCCTGCAGTGTTTGAATGAAATTGGATCCTAACTCAATACCAAATCGTGCATTGGTGCTGGTTTGTATGGCTTCGCGAAAGGCATTGCGGTTGTTCAGCCGGAAGTTGAGACCCAGACCAAAGAGCTGTCCTGTGGTAAGAAAATCGCTCACGTTGCGACTGGCTTCCACGTCAACATTGGCGCTGTACTTTTTCTCCGGGTACAGTTTGAGGATGGCATCTACCAGTGGCACACTGTCGTACCGTTCTTCCAATGAAAGGTCAACGCTTTGCCAGGCAGTGAGCAGGTTGAATGTATTGATGGTGCGGAAATAGTTATCCTCTCGGTACAATCTGCCTGGCCGCAGCGAGATGTTCCGGGCAATAAAGGGCAGCTTGAACCGGTTGGTACTATAAACAAATTTATAAGCGCCTACTGTGGCGGTATCTTTTTCAATACCCTTCTCTTCCAGCACAAAAACGTCAGGATATACGGTAACGTTACCTACATAAAACTGCTGGATGCGGGTGCTGTCCTGCACCGGCCGTTGTTTGAAAACCACGTTGATGGTGGGATTTTCGCGTTTGCGGCGCAGTGAATCCAGCAGGCGTATCTGTTCAAACGGGTCCAGCGTAGGGTCTATCAGAGCGGCCACTACTGTATCGCGTTCTGCATACAAATCTTCCCGCGACAATTTATAGTAACCGTTGTTGCGGAAGAGGCTGAGCAACCGGTCAATTTCTGCAGAAACGGCTTGCAATGAAAAAGGGTCGTTCTTTTTCAGTAAGGATTCGTGCCGGTAAGTCATGGCCAGTTCCTGCAGGGCAGGCGTGGTGAGTTCATATCCTACGGAATCAAGGCGCATCAGTTTGCCCGGCCCCACGGTAAAGTTTACAAATACGCGGTACTGGCCTTTTTGCTCCAGTTCCTTCCGGCGGGCGGTGCTGTAGTGATTGGTATCGGCTTCCCACTTGATTTCGGGATTGAAATAGCCCTGCGAATTGAGCAGGGCGCGCATGAACCCCACCGATCGGTCGGCATTGAGCGTGTCAAATACAGGCGGATTGATAATTTTTTTTACGATGCCGGCATAGGAAATTACACGCGTCTTTAAACTATCGTCCAACTGGTTTTGCAAGCGTTCGGTAAGTAGCCTTTTTTCAGAAACCGGTATATCGCCGGTTATCTGGATATTGGTTTTGAAAACGAAAGGTTGATTGACCGGTGCATTTTTGGGAACAACGCAGGATTGCATTAGCAGCAGGCCGAGCAGACCAAAACATATCCATCGGGGAATGGTAAATAAGCTAAATTGCCGGTCCAATAACTTCATGAGCTTAATCTAATGCAATGTTGGTTAAATCGCAGGTCAAATATATTCAAAGTTTAAGCCAGAAAAAATTGCGTGATGAAGAAGGGGTGTTTGTAGCAGAAGGTCCGAAAATAATTAACGAATTATTGCAGGCCGGCAACGTTACCGTGAAGCAGCTTTATGCGGTGGAAGCATGGGTGGCGCAGCACCGTGATGCCGGCCCATGGCCGGTAGTGCCGGTAACCCCATCCGAGTTGGAACGTATCTCCTTTCTGCAAACCCCCAACCAGGTGCTGGGTATTTTTACGAAACCTGTATTTACCGGCAATAACAGCGCGCATGGTAAACTTTCGCTGCTGTTGCACAATATCCAGGACCCGGGCAATATGGGCACCATTGTTCGTTGCGCCGACTGGTTTGGCGTGCAGCAGATCATGTGCAGCGCCGATTGTGTGGACGTATTCAATCCCAAAGTGGTACAATCTTCCATGGGCAGCATCGCCCGCGTGCAGGTGAGGTATGAAGACCTGCATGCTTTCATACAACAACACCGTCATATTCCGGTATATGCCGCCACGCTCGATGGCCAACCGGTATATGGTCTGTCGCTTCCCGAGAAAGCATTTTTACTGATCGGTAATGAATCGAAAGGTATCGCACCGGACTTGTTGCAACTGGCCGCACACCGCGTTACCATTCCCCGCATAGGCAATGCCGAATCGCTCAATGCAGCGGTAGCCACCGGTATATTGTTGGCAGAAATGGCAGGCAGGTTGCAACGCTGATGAACTTTCACTACCGGAACTGAATGGCTTTTACCGGCTGTACGCGTTTAACGATAAACGTAGGAATGAGCAGTATCAGGAAGCATACCATAAAGGTGCCGATATTCACAGCTAATATCTGCCACCAAACGATGTCTACTGCCGCCTGCGAAATATAATAAGCGTCTTCAGGTAATTTGATAAAGCCGTATTTTTCCTGCAGCCACAGGATGAGAAAACCGAGCAGGTTGCCAAACAACAAGCCGGTGCCGGTAATAATGGCCCCGTGAAACCAGAATATTTTCTGCACGGTACCGTTGCGTGCGCCCAAGGCTTTCAGTATGCCCACCATGCGCGTTCTTTCCAGGACCAGTATCAGCAGGCAGGTGATGAGGTTGAGTACGGCAATGGCCACCATAATGCCCAGTACAATAAAAAGGGTTTTGTCCTGCAGCGCCAGCCAGTCGAATATATTCGGAAATATAGCTTTGATAGAATTGCTTTGCAAACCCTGCGGCAGATAAGGAACAATGTCTTCACTCACCGTTTCCATCTGTCGGTAATCGTGCAGCAGCATTTCATAGCCACCGATCTGTTCCTGGTCCCAGTTGTTGAGTCGCTGCACCAGTTTAAGATCGCCGATGGCAATGAGTTTATCATACTCTTCAATACCGGTTTTGAAAATGCCTGCCACGGTGAGCTTGCGCGGACGGGGAGGGGCGCCGGGCTGGATAAAATAAATGAGCACCTGGTCATTCACTTTCAGTTTCAGTTGCGCAGCAGTGTGGGCAGACAAATTGATTTCGCTGCTGTAACCACTGTCGGTGAAACTGATCCAGCGTCCTTCCACGAGAAAGGAATTGATGCTGTTGAAATCATACTGCGGTTCTATTCCCTTGAAGAGTACACCTTCTATGGTTTCGGAAGTTTTGAGAATGGCGTTTTTGGTGGCGAATGCCTGTACATGGCGGATGGCCGGATTGATGGCAGGCAATTGCATCACGGAATCGTTGCGCAATACAGGCATTTCTTCCGCAATGGCCACTCGCGCCGATTCAAAACTCTGCACGCGGATATGTCCCCAGAAACTGAATACTTTCTGGCTCACCGTTTTCTGAAAACCACTGGTAAAGGCAAGGGTAAGGATCATCACCATTACGCTGATAACGGTGGCGCCAACAGACAGCCGTATGATGAATCGTGAGAACGATCGCTGCTGGTTGAAAGCAATGCGGCGTGCAATAAATGCGGCTATATCCAACTAAAATCGTTTTTAGTGCGTCAAAAGTAGAGAAAAATGTCAGAGCATGGTGCTGAGGGTAAAAACCATATGAATTAGTAACTTACGTGCTCTATGAAAAAATACTCATTCATCGCCTTACTGTTTTTCTCATGGCCACTGATGGCTCAGATACAGGATGCGGTTTACAGGAACAATGTGCAAACGGTGCAATTGCATCCTTACGGCAATCAGCTGGCCTACCCGGTGATCAGGCTGGGCAGCAATGACCGGCTGGAGCTGCACTTCGATGATCTCGATGGCAATGTGAAAAATTATTATTACACGTTTCAATTGTGCAATGCCGACTGGACACCCAGCCTGCTCGGCCCGTTCGACTATATCAGCGGTTTTACACAGCAGCGCATTACCACCTATCGTACTTCTTCTGTTGCATTTACCCGTTATACCCATTACCAGGCTACCCTGCCCGACAGGAACTGTGCTCCTTCACGCTCCGGGAATTATATACTGAAGGTTTACCTGAACGGCGATACCTCCCAACTGGTATTTACGCGGCGTATGCTGGTGCTGGATGAACGCGCGTCCATTGCTGCCCAGATACAACAACCTTTTACGGGAGGCATATTTCGTACGCATCAGAAGGTGCAGTTTCGTGTAAACCTTCCTGAACAGCTGAATGTGGTCAACCACATGCAACAGATCAAGGTGGTGATACTGCAAAACTTTCGCTGGGACAATGCGGCCACCGATCTTCGTCCAAGCTTCTTCTCCCGCACCCGGTTGGAATACAATACCGAAACCGATGCGGTATTTCCTGCAGGAAAAGAATGGCGCTGGCTAAACCTGCGCAGTTTTCGTTTCCAGAGCGATCGGGTGGAACGCGCGAATTATGGAAAAAACAAGACGGAGATTTTCGTGAAGCCCGATATTGAAAGAGGCACGCAACGGTTTGTTTTGTACCAGGACGCCAACGGGCGCTTCAGCATTGAAACTACCGAAAGCATCAATCCTTTGTGGCAAACAGACTATGCAACAGTACATTTTGCTTATGTGCCACCGGATGAAGTGCCCTTTGCCAACCAGGACCTGTTTTTGTTTGGCCAGCTTACCAACTACAACCTGGACGATTCTGCCAAAATGGTATTTAACGAAGAACGCAAGCGGTATGAAAAAACCTTGTTGCTGAAGAATGGGTATTACGACTATTGTTACGTAACCGTCAACAAAGAAGATAAAGACCGCAAGGCCTCATTTGAATTTACCGAAGGCAATTCATGGGAAACTGAAAATGTCTATACCATACTGGTCTATTATCGTCCGTTGGCCGGACGTTCCGATGAGCTCATTGGCCTGGCGCAGGTAAGTTCGCTCACCGGCAGGCAGGGCATTCAATAGCCGAAGTTATTTATCGTGCCCATCAGATCACTTCTATCCAGGTATGGTCTGCCAGCAATTTTACAGCAGCCACAAACCGTTTGTACGGACCGCTGCCGCCGCCCCATTCTTTGGGACTTACCAATGAGAGGAGATGGGAGCCGTCGTTCTTTTCGTATAGATAATAGGTTTGGCCGATTACGGGGGAGAAATTGAGTTTGGCATCGTAAATGAGCATGGACAATTCCTTGCGCTTCTGTATTTCCTGCGCCTGCAGGGCCAGCAATTCAATCTGCTTCCTGATTTGTTCCAGTTGCATGTTGGTTTGTTCTTCCATGGCCGTTAATGCCTTGTGCCGGATAACGCCTTCTTCCGTAGGTTTGATGAGGGCGCCTGCCACCGAAGCAGAGTAGGGCAGTACATTGAGTTGTTTGTGATAATACTCTATGTTAGTCCATGCGCGCTGATCGGGCGTAACGCCTTTCTGGATAATTTTCATGTAGCCGTTCGGCATCAGTTCGTTTCTTACGTGCAGCACGGGTTTGTTATCGCGGAAGAACTGCGTTTCGAATGTAATGCCATCGATAAAACTGGCCTGTATGCTGTCGGCTATTTCAGGATTTTCGAACGGATGTACTTGTCCATCGGGAACAACACTATAGGATGAAGTAAACGCCTGGTTTTCGAGGGTTACCCAGTTCATGCTGATGTTGAGCACCCGTTCGTTCTCCACTGCTTCCATTTTGTAAATGCCCGATTTGGGCCGCTCGCCAAATTCATATGTACCTTTTTCGGGGAACAACTGCCAACTGGCAAGGAAGTTATAAGCTTGTATCATATGTGTTGTTGCGTTCAGACGGTGTTGGTAATTCGGCCAATGTGGTTGCCTTCCGGGGGCAAATTTCCAAAAATTCCTGTTCATAATTCTATCCCCTAAACCTCTCCATCCCCCGCTGGCGGGGGCGCCGGCACGCTATTACCCCAGCAACAATATTGCATGGAGGGGGTGGTCGAAAGCAAAGTACCCCTCCACACTACACAAAAAAAACCTGCAAGGCCTTCCTTACAGGTTCAATCTATTTTTGCTTGTTACTTCAATCCACTCTTACAACTGATCAAACACCACCAGCAATGCATATGCTACAGCAATCAACCACAAAGGCCACAGGAAGAATACCAGCAGTGAAAGAATTAGCGAAATCCAGAATTTTACATTCAACTCACCTTCTTTCAGCAATACAGCCAGCGGTGGCAGGAGGATGGCCAGGATCACCAGCAGGATCAGTTCCACATCACTGTCTGCGAGCGCATTATTTTTCTTTTTAACCCGATATTCTTTCCACACTTTTTTGGCTTCTTTCAAACGTGCTTTCTTTTCGCGACGGCTGAGACCTTTGAATTCTTTCAACGCAGCATCAACAGCCTCCTGGTCAGCAGTGGCGGGTTGGGCAGTGGCAGCAGGCGCTGGTTCTGAAAATGCCGCTGCGCTTACCGGCGCAAGGATAGTGGATAAAATCATCAATGAAAAAACCAAACGGGTAATCATCTTTTTCATACTTTCTGATTTTTTACTGTTTTAAGGATCAAACCGGTGCTATGGAACAGGATCAATACGAGGCTATAGCATCTGTTTGCTTTCGAATTGCGGCTCCAAATTATTCAAAAAGCCTTTTGCCGGCACTATGAAACTTATCCACGTATGTTGAAATCCACGCGTGACAACAAAAAAGGTTTTCAACCGGCGTGGTGGCCGGTTGGACCAAAGCTTGCCCATCCCTACTTCTACAACCCGCTACACCGGCTTTGTCTTACCGGATGCCATTGGAAGACCGAAAATGTTGAATTACCCGAACAACGCTACACCGGTGATGGCCCCGCCGGATGCCCGTTACGTCCGGATGTTTTGATGATCTGCAGCACGCGTCGGCGCACATCGTCCTGCAATCCCTGAATTTCGCGTTCAAATATGCCGATCAGTTCCTGCAGTTCTTCCGAACTGGCGCCTTTCAGGTTGCGCAGTCTTCTTCTCACGGTACCCGCTGCATCGGTGATCATTTGCCTTGTTTCACTGCCGGGCGCCGGGGCCAGCAATACGCCAATCAATACACCGGCTGCCAATCCGGTCATGGTTCCAATGATAACATTTTGCGCACTCATGGTGTAAGTTTTAATTTAATAAAAACAGGTCAATGCTTACCTTTAACTATTATGCGCTACAGAAAGGCCTGCGAAGGAGTGATACGGTGAAGGATACGCGAAGGGGGCAAAGGCCCAGACTTACCACTACAAATCTACAGCAATTGGGCATGGAAGCGAAGAATAATGTTTACACGAATGGCAACAGCGGTGATGCAGCAGCGCTTTTCTGGCAATGGTTTGCCAGGGAAGAATACCGGTTCCGGGAACTGAAGGCCAACGACTCGGACCAGGCGCTGGCTTTTCTCGACGAACTGATAAAACAGATGCGGCCCTTCAATTCGTGGCTGAAAGCGCTGGCAGGCCCGTATGGCGATAACCGCTACGAACTGATCATTACCGCCGACGGGGAAGTGGCGCTTTTTTCCAAAGTGGAAGAACTGGTAGCCAAAGCGCCGCCACTGGAGCACTGGCAAATTACCGCGCATAAGCCTGCCCTCGGTTTTGAGGGCATCAGCATCGATATGTACGAAAAAAGATTCAGCACAGATACCACCTGCTTTTACCCCATCGTGCGGGAACATTACCCGGATGAAGTGAGCATTGTGCTGACGCATGTGGATTATAACGAAGTAGACGACGATCAATTCCAGGCCGGTGGTATGATATACCTCGAAAACGGGTTGGGCGAAGTGAATACCGCTACCAAGATAGATCATTATGAAACAGGCCCTTTGCCGCCACCGGATTCAGGCATTGAAGTGATTCCCATTTCCAAACTGGCCGATTACCTCAACTGGCGAGAAAAAGAATTCGTGGAAAAGTATGAACTCGTCAACGCAGAAAGGCCGGAGGAAATGTTCAATGCCCTGGAAGCAGCAGATGCCTCCGGTAAACTGATGCTGGCAGTAATCGATGTAAGTTTTAAAGACTGGCCCCTGCGACCGGCCTATCCCTGGTTGTTCCAGGTTGATATCCTGTATAAGGGCAATGACCGCGGACTGCCCAACGTGTCCCAATTGGATGAATTGCAGGAAACGGAGGAGGCCATCATCCAACTGTTACAGGGCAACAACACCGCGCTGTATATTGGTCATCGTACCTACGACCATGTACGCAGCATCTATTTCTACTCGAGTGAATACAGTACCAACTCCAGGTTGTTGCACCGGTTTATCGAATCGGTACAATTCAATTTCCAACTGACATTCTTTGTGCAAAAAGATAAATACTGGCACACCATGGAAGCCTACTACAATGCAACGGAAGACTGATGCAATACCCCTTCCTGGCCTGTCCTGTGGTACTTTAAGCCCTTGCGGCTTGCTATTATAAGAATATAGATGTATTTTGGCCTGCTGCGGAAATATTTTTCGCGGCAAAACGTTTCATTACCATCGTAAATCCTACGAATTTCCGCCAATATGCACTATTCCCGGAAGGAGGTCATGCGTTATTTGGGTTTTGTACGAACCATTGGCATAACTGCCGATATGGAAGAGTATGAAAAACGGAAGCTTCGGATATTCAACGAATTGAATATTATCGGCGTTGTAAGTGGTATTGTCATTCCCATACTCGGGCTGCTGTTTACCGACCACCTGCCACCGCTTGCGTGGTTTGCAGCAGCTTCTCCCGCCGCCATCAGCATCATAGTGCTGTGGTTGAATTATGAACAGTATTACGAACCTTCCCGCCTGGTATACTTCAGCTTGTATCCCATTGCCACCTGCCTCGTTTACCTCGGAAAAGTGGAAGTAGGCATCGAGCTGTTCTTCATACTGTATTGCGTGATGTCTGTTTTCTTCTTTCAACGCGTAGGCAGCATCGTGTTTGCCTTCTCGTGGTCAATGCTGTGTTATTTCCTTGCGGTAAAGGTGATGCGTGAATACTATTTCAGGCTCTCGGTGATCAACTATGGTTTTTATGTGCTCAATTACCTCACCAGCGCAGGCACCGTATTGTACGCTATTTATCTTATCAAGAAGGAAAACATGGGTTACCAGTTCACGCTTTTGTATAAAAGCAGGGAAGTGCATCGGCGAAACATTGAGATCGAAAGACAAAAACAGGAAATTGCACAGAAGGCAAAACTGCTGGAAGAACAAACTCGTAAGCTGAGCGAACTGAATCAACTCAAGAATAAATTATTCTCCGTTATTGCGCACGACCTGAAAACGCCGATGTACGCATTGCGTAACCTGTTCGACAATATGCAAAAGCATCGCATGACGGCGCGCGAAATAAAAGAAATGGTGCCCGCCATTGCCACGGAAATGAATTATACCACCAGCCTGATGGAGAACCTGCTGCAATGGGCAAAATCGCAAATGAGCAGTTCCCCTGCGGAACCTGAAGTGCTGGACGTGGAAACGATGATCAGCGATGTACTGCAACTATTGCAATTGCAGGCAAGCAACAAACAGATTTATCTCGAATCGAAAGTTGAGCAGCCCTTGTACTGCTATGCTGACCGCGAAATGGTGAACCTGGTATTGCGCAACCTGTTGTCCAACGCCATCAAATTCACGCCGGAAAATGGCAAGGTGATAGTGGGCGCCCGTCAGCGCCGCGCTACCATTGAAATCTTTGTGGAAGATAACGGTGTTGGCATCAGTCCTGAAAATATGAAACGCCTGTTTGGCAACGGGTACTTCACTACCCGCGGCACGGGCAATGAAACAGGCACAGGACTGGGTTTGAAATTGTGCCGTGAATTCCTCGAAAAAAATGGTGGACGCATCAGCGTTAAAAGCAGTCCCGGCAAAGGCAGTACGTTTACGGTTTCGCTCCCTCGACCGGAATCATCGGCCATCAGTCAGTACGCATAGAAAGGGAATACCAATAAGAAGAAGGCAGAAGACCAATTGCTTTTGCATACAATCGCAGCCATTCTGCCGGTGCTCCGCTATGACAAGGCTCCGGCCTTCTGCCTCCCTGTGATTTTATTCAAATACTCTTGCGAGGAACGCCTGCATATCTTTCCAGCTTGCGCTGTCGGCAGCAGCATTATACGCTATCGGTATATTGAATTTTTTCCCGTTTTCAGTGGCTTCCGGGTTGGTAAAGGCGTGCATAGCGTCTGGATAAGCTTTGAAAGTGTAATCGGCGCCTATGGAATCCATTTGTTTTTGGAAGGTGATGGCTTCTTCTTCGGGAACAAACGGATCACTGCTGCCATGACACACGAGTATTTTCGATTGCAACAATTCTTTTTTCACCGGCACATCGCTTACCAGGCTGCCATGAAAACTGACCACACCATCGAGGTTGGCGCCCAGCTTGGCCACATTGATCAGCAAGCCGCCGCCGAAGCAATAACCAATGGCGGCAATTTTGGAAGTGTCTACATTGGCCGACTGACGAATCGTTGCCAGTGCTGCGTCCACACGGCGTTTTGCCAAAGCCGGGTCAGCGTAAAAAGGGCCTGCCAGTGCCTGCGCGTCCGTAGGATTGTCGGCCGTTTTCCCATTGCCATAGATGTCTACGGCCATGGCCACATAACCGAGCGCAGCCAGATCACGGGCCCGTTTTCTGGGGTATTCTGTCTGCCCCCACCATTCATGCACCACCAGTACAGCAGGACGCTTTCCCTGTACGGATCCATCATACACGATATAACCGTTGAGCGTAACATCACCATCTGAATAGGTAACATTTTCTTCTTTCAATTGCGGTTCCGCTTGTTGTTCGTTGGTAACTGTTTGCTGTTGCTGATCGTTGCATGCTGCTGATGACACCAGTATGGATACCAAGAGGCAGCAAAGGAAGAATGTACGATTCATGTTACAATGATTGTTTAAGTTGTTGCAAAGGTGAATGATTAATGGGAAATTTTATATTCCTGTCCGTTTGATACAAATGCCACTCTCCAGTACGATCTTTTTTTCCCGGAGGTTTCTCAGCAGGTTTTCCAATTTTTCCAAAGCCTTACTGCCCATGAGCAAATGCAATCCGATGGGCGGTAATCCCTGGCTGCGAAAACGCATCAACACTTTTTCAAGAAAGGCTATGCCTTTTTCTGTTTGATCGGTGGTGCCGGTTTGCTCCAGTCCCGCAGCATGTAACAGGGAACCCAGTGATTTGGTTGTAATGAGATGACTGATGGATGCGTCATCTGCCCAGGGCACGGGGAAGTGTAATGACGAGGGGCCGGCCGAAAAGATATCGTAATACACAAACCGGCCGCCGGGCTTCAGCACACGGGCAAGGCCTGCATAGAATTGTTCTTTTGCTGCGACGTTCATTTGCACATGTTGCGTCCACACAATGTCAAAACTGTCGGAAGGAAAAGGTAACTGCAGTACATCGCCATGGACGAATTGTGTTCGGTTGTTTAATCCGGTTAGTTCGGAAAGCTTTTTGGCAGATTCAATATACTCGGCTGTAAGATCGATACCGGTTACCAGGCAGCCATATTCGTCTGCCAGCATACGTGCTGGTCCGCCGAGGCCGCAACCTGCATCCAGCACTTGTGTGCCGGGCTGCAGCAACAGGGAGGCTGCCAGTTCCTGCGATACTTCCTGTCCGCGCACATGAAATTCATCCAGCCCGGCAAGGTCTTTGCGGGTAACCTGTTCCGGGTTGATGCCGGCATTCTCCAAAGCGGCCAGAATAGCCTGCATCAAATGTCCACGGGTGTAGTGTGCTTCAACAGGAGCAAGCGTGTTCATATAACGTTAAAGTTACTGGAGCAAGACAGGTTTTTAACCATTGGTTACACAAAATTTTTGCACACATGGAAAAGGTTTGTGCAGAAGGGTACTGTGTTTGTTCAATAAATCTTGCGGGTATTGCGTGCCATAGCCCATGAGCAATTATTTTTTATCACGAACAGTATAATGGTTATCAATTGTACACCACCTGGAAAATAAACGGTGATCAGATGCCTCCGCGGACTGCAGTTAAAAAAATTTTTTCTTGCTTCATAAAATTGGTAACTTGTTAGAGAACTGGTTCCCCGTTCAACACCAGCAATTTTTATCTCTTCCTGAAAACAGGTTGACGGGTATTTTGGTGAAAGGCATAGCTTGGGTACAGTGGTAACTGCAGATATGGACCCCTACTGATCGGTTATACAGCAACGTTTTATTGTTCATCCTGGTAAAATTGCATACCATGAAAGAAGGAACGCTTTTCCAGTTTGTAGGGTTTGAAACTTCGGTAAAGCTGGACGACTTCACCGCACAATGGGAAAATTTTGCACGCAAATTTTTCCGGCAGGATATTCACACTATTGTGCTGCAACAACAGGTCAAAAGTCGCGACCGCTTCAAGTATGTGAGCATGAATGAATGGCCCCAGGACTATTTTTGCTTCAATTTTATGGAAGGCAGGGGCTCGGATTATTTCCCCGATCACCGGGTAAAAGTGGTACAGGCCGGAGGTTATGCGCCGGTACAAGTAGAGCTTACTTCGCCTTCGCCCCAGGATGTGAAAGTGATGGTTTTTCTGCACGAAGATGAGAACAGCAAATCCACCTATCATAAATGGCCCTACAATCATCTCAACGTGTACCAGGCCTATTATCAAAGCTGTTTGTACGCTTCCATCCTTGAATTTTATACCGGCGAAGAACAGGCGCCGGAGTTGTATGCATTGCTCAAAAAGCGTTTTCATTTGTCCGATATAGGCATTTACAGGGAATGCCTGGTGCTGCAAGGGTAAATGAAGGCATCATAAACGTGTTCACCAACACACTGCTGCCCATTTTGCCACATCCATCTGGTTGAGTATCCCCCGCTGGCGGGGGCGCCAGCACGATATTGCCTTAGCACCATGCTGGATGGGGCCAACAAAGCTGCATGGATGGGGGCGCTGCTCATTTTCCCGCTTCATTTTTGGTCCTTCCACTTGCAATATGTATGCTACTCTTCTTATCTTTGCGCGCTATGACACAGGAAAAATTAAACGATATGAGGTCCCGGGTAGCGGGGCTGAGGAGGTTTCTTTGACGTCGAGAACCGTCAATACAAAATCACTGAGGATAAGCAATTGTCCCTCTCTCCCGGTTTCTGGGACGATCAGAAACGTGCTACTGAAATTCTGAAAAATATCAAGCTGAACGAGTACTGGGTAAAACTGTACGAGCAGGTAGACACTGCCGTGAATGATTTTGCCGTGCTCTTCGAATTCTGGAAAGCAGGTGAAGCAACGGAAGAAGAAACAAAAGAAGCCTACGATCAGGCTATGGCCGCTATTGAGGAGGCTGAATTCAAAAGTACGTTGAACCAGCCGGAAGATGAACTGCCGGCCGTTTTGCAGATCAACAGCGGCGCAGGCGGTACCGAAAGCCAGGACTGGGCCGAAATGCTGGCCCGCATGTACCGCATGTACGGCGAAAAGCAGGGCTGGAAAGTTACCGAGCTCGACTGGCAGGAGGGTGACGGCGCCGGCATCAAAAGCGCCACACTGCAGTTTGACGGGCCTTTTGCCTATGGGTTTCTCAAAGCAGAGAGCGGCGTGCACCGGCTGGTGCGTATTTCACCCTTCGACAGCAATGCCCGCCGGCATACTTCCTTTGCTTCCGTATTTGTGTACCCGCTGGTTGACGACAGCATTGAAGTGGCGATCAATCCCGCCGATCTCGAATGGGAATTTTACCGTAGTGGCGGCAAGGGCGGTCAGAACGTTAACAAAGTAGAGACCGCAGTGCGGTTGAAACATATACCCAGTGGTATTATTGTAGAATGCCAGAAGGCGCGCACGCAGGGTGAAAACCGCGAGATGGCGTTGCAGATGCTGCGCAGCCGATTGTATGAAGAGGAATTGCGCCGGAGAGAAGAATTGAAGAACGCAACCAATGCTTCTAAGAAAAAAATAGAGTGGGGCAGCCAGATACGCAGTTATGTTTTCCATCCATATAAGATGATTAAAGATCATCGCACGGATTATGAAGTGGGGAATGTGCAGCCAGTGATGGATGGAGAATTGGATGGATTTATTAAGGCGTATTTGATGAAGTTGGCAAATTAACAGGCCAGGAGGGCACCCCCATCCACGCAGCATTGCTGCTATTGTAAGTTCGCGCTGGCGGGGGCATCGGCACGAACTTACTACGCCGACCTGTTTCGCGGAAAGGGGGTGTCAGAAGATTTATCTGCTTCACGGATTCGTATTATTTACCCCCTGCGCATACAACGACCCCGGCAACACATTCCATATTAACGATACCATTCTCCTCCTTTTATCCTGCGGCTTGTAATCTTTTATCTTATCAGGATAAGGCAACTCTTCTCCTTTTCCCAACCACTTGATATCATAATTAATCAACTTGGGGTTCGGCACCAACCCTTCATTCACCTTAATCAGGTCAACCAGCAAAGTCGCAATAGTCTTTGCCCGCAACTCTGACAACTTCGCATTCAACTCCTGTCTTGTAGGATTGGTCGTATTCATCCTGCTGATCAGCTTCGGATACAAAGGCGATTCTTTCGACACCGGCGTTTCATCACTAAATCCATAACAAACCACCACCGCAACAAATCGTTGGTTCGGATGTTCCCCGAAGAATTGGATGATCCGCTTCACAATCGGCTCAATGGATTTTTTCGCCGCATCCATTTTATCGGCAGGTATGGTATAATCGCCCGTGGGGAAGAACGTGGCCGTTTCAAACTGCGTAAACGTTGATATATCATACAAATCGTTCAGCGAACGCAAATCGGTGAGCGCGCTCTGTATGATGATATTTGTTTTTTCTGCAAAGCGCAATATTTCTTCACGATTGCCACGCTTTTCAATTTCATTGGCCGCTGCGATCTGTTCGTCTACCTGCTTTTCAGCCGACTGGAGATTCGCCACAATCTCCTTACCAATATCCGGGTCCACTTCATACGACTTTACTTTCTGCATGGTGAGTTCAATGGCGCGTTGCGCCTCTTTTTTCACCAGCTCCAGTGTTTCCTGGGTGGTTTTGGCCAGCGTTTGTACCCTGCTGCTGGTGCAGGAAGCCAACGCCGTGCAGGCAAAGAGGAAACCAATAAAGCGTAAAGAGCGTACCATATGCATTGATTTTAATAAACAGGCCCGAAGGTGACCTCGTCATCCTCGTTAAGCGATTGCCTGGTGACCGGCAGCTTTTTCTTCTTTTTTTTCACGGCATTGGATGTAGCAGGGGCATTGTCAATAATAGCGGCTGTGGTAGGGACTTTTTTTTTAGCAGCCTGCCATGCACTGTCGGCAGCGGCAATCATGGGATCAGTTACGGTTACTGCCGTCCATTGCACGGTTTGCTTGTTGTTGGGGAGCCGTACCTGCAACAGTTTTTCTATGGATTCATTTACCTCATTGATGTTGTCGTCTTTTACAAAGGAAAATGAAGTGATGCCCATTTCTTTCAGCCATTTGCTCCAGATATCGGTGAGCAGGGTATATTCGCCGGGCCAGTCTTCTTTCGGTTTCAACTCCAGCAGCACCACTTTCAGTTTGGGGAATTGTTTCTTTACCGGCAGCAACCCGAAATCTTCTTTTTCAAAACGGTTATGCCAGTCGGGATGCTTTTTAAGTTGTTGAATGATTTGAGAGATGGACGTATAGCGGTTGTTCTGCGAAGGCCGCAGTTCGGTATTTTCAAAATCCATGTATCCATCGGTAATGATGAATAAGGTGTTGGTGGCATCGGGTTCCAGGTCGCCTTCGAGGTCTTCATTAAAATAACGCCAGATATCAGCGCCTGCATAATCCTTGCTATTGTTGCTGATCACTGCTTTCTTGTACAATTCCGGCAACAGTGTGTTGAATTTTTTTTCTGTTTCCGTGAGTAGTTGGGCTTTTTGTTCAGGTTGTGCGGATGCAAGTGCAATACGCAGTTCCCCGGCCAGGTTGTATACGTCAGGCAGGGTATTGCGTTGTGGCGCCACCAGCACTTTCAGTTTGTCGGAAACGGTATAAAATAAATGGGTAGGATCTTTGGCTTCCAATTTTGCCCTAAAGGCTTTGAAGATCGACTGCACCACGAATATATCCTTGGGTACCTGTTGCTGGTTGTTGTTGAGAATACGGTCGCTCAGGTCCAGCAGGATGATATAGTTGTCTTTGGGCGGGGGCGGGATTTCTTTTTTGGCATCTTTTACCGCCTGCTCAAACTCGCTGCAGCCCGAAATAATCAGCACCAGTATAAGCAGAAAGTAGCGTACCATGTTTGGGGGTCAGGGAATTTGGTTTATTTAAAATAAGATTCCTGGAATTCTTTGAGTTCGCGAATGAAGGATTCGGTGTTTTCATTCACCAGTTTGATCTGTTCTTCGCCTTTTTCGCGTCCGTATAACGTTGACAGATAACCGTTCCAGCCATCGCGGAAGTAGTTGATGTTTTTTTCTATCGTATCTACGGGCAATACCAGGCGGTCTTTTTCCTTGCTGAGATTTTCCACCCGTTTGGATATCTGCTGCAATTCGGTTTCATACAGCATCCGTTTTTCTTCCAGTTGCAGTATTTCATCCTGCAGCCGGGCAATGCGTTTATAGCGCAGGCGTAACTGGTTTCTTTTGGCCCATTCCATTTGCAGCAGGTAATACACTGCGCTCCAGATGGCAAACACCCCAAAGCCGAGGAACAATACCAGGTAAAAGCGCGAGTCGGCATATACCGGCATAATGAGCGATTTGAATTCTTCGCGGTTGGCTTTCACCAGTATTTCATTTACGGCAGTGTGCACCTGGAAAGCCAGCAGCACATCACCAATCAGCACCAGGCCGATGAGCCCCCATACTACGTTTTTATACTTCAATCCTTTTTCTGAAAACAAATGGATACAGGTGCCCAATGCAAAGAATATGGTGGGAAAAACGATCAGCGGCGGATAATTGATGATGAGATAAATGAGTCGCCGCAGGTTGGGCAGTAATTGAATGTTGAGACGGCCTTCCTGGAACAGCGTCATCGCATCAATGCCATTGAGCGCAAAATCGGCTACGCTCATATAGAAATACAGGAGGTAAAACGACAATGCTATCAGCAGAAACAGGAGAAAGCTGAAGGTGCCCCAACTGAACGTATTGAAATGCTGTTGCCGCGCAGCAGGATGGGTAGCAATTTCATCTACCTGGTTTTTCAGCATATTGATCTCGGCCTGCCGTGCGGGCACCAGGCCTTTGGTGATATCGCGGCTGTTATGAATTTCGTCCGCCTTGCTTTTGATTTCGTAATACTTTTCCAGCAAAGCGTCGATCTGCTTCTGAATGCGTCTTTTGGTTTCTTCCGTTTTGGGCACCAACCGTACCGCGTCCTGTTCGGTGAGAATGGAACCGCTGCGGATTTTGTTCAGCATGCCCTTATAGGCTTCTATACCTCCCTTGTAGGTACCCGCCTGTTCCACGCCGTAGGCGCGCAGGTCTTTTACAATAATGTTGGAAAGATCCGGCAGATGATACCGGGAAGTATCAGCAGGCCTTGATTTACCTCCAATGATCACTATGGTACGTTTTAAGGGTGAATGGTGATCAAATTTAGACAATGAGGGGTAAAGGAAGGGCGGGAGAGAAGGGTACGTGCAAAGAGTGTTAATAAGTACGTGCAGTATGGTGATGATAAGGGTGATATGCAATTGAATAATTATATGGCCTGCAACACGCCAACCTGCGAACTTGATTTTCGCTTACCTTCGCAGCTCGATAAATCTACTGATTATGAACTACGGCTATTTCAACTACCCGATGCCGGCCAATGAACCCGTACTGGGGTATGCACCGGGTTCGCCCGAAAGAAAAGCATTAAAAGAAGCATTACAATCGCTGAAGAAAACCGAAATCGATATACCGATGTATATTGGTAAGGAAGAAGTACGCACCGGCAACAAGGTAGCCATCCATCCGCCGCACGAACTGAAACATACCTTGGGATATTTTCACGCCGGGGAAGAGAAACATGTGAAGCAGGCCATCGATGCTGCGCTCCAGGCGCGTGAACAATGGGCTTCGCTGAGTTGGGAGAACCGTGCGAATATTTTTCTCAAAGCAGCTGATCTGATTGCCACCAAATATCGCCCTTACATGAACGGCACCACCATGCTGGGGCAAAGCAAGAATGTATTCCAGGCGGAGATTGACAGCGCCTGCGAGATCATCGATTTTCTCCGTTTCAATGTGCATTTCCTGAGTGAAATCTACCGGCAGCAACCCATCAGCGGTCCGGGCATGCACAACCGCATGGAATATCGTCCGCTGGAAGGATTTGTGCTGGCGGTTACGCCCTTCAACTTCACTGCTATTGGCGGCAACCTGCCCACCTCTGCGGCCATGTGCGGCAATGTGGTGGTATGGAAACCGGCCAACACGCAGATATATTCCGCGCAAATGTTCATGCGCATTCTGAAAGAAGCCGGTTTACCCGATGGTGTGATCAACCTCATATATGTGGACGGTCCTACCATTGGTAAAGTATGCTTCAGTCATCCTGATTTTGCCGGCGTACATTTTACCGGCTCTACCGGTGTGTTTAACCAGATGTGGGAGACCATTGGCAAAAACATGTCTGTTTACAAATCGTATCCGCGCATTGTAGGTGAAACAGGTGGAAAGGATTTTGTGCTGGCGCACGCTTCCGCCAATCCCGATGTATTGGTAACGGCCTTGTTGCGCGGCGCATTTGAGTTCCAGGGACAGAAATGTTCTGCGGCTTCACGCGCCTATATTCCTTCCAATCTCGCAGCAGAAGTGAAGCAGAAACTGGTGGAAGGCATAAAGACTTTCAAAATGGGCCCGGTGGAAGATTTTTCCAACTTCATCAATGCCGTGATTGATGAAAAGAGTTTCGACAAGATCAAGTCCTATATAGACAAAGCAAAGGCCGACAAAAATGCGGAGATATGGGCCGGAGGCAAATGTGATAAATCCGTTGGTTATTTCATTGAACCCACGGTGATCGAAGCAAAGGACCCGCAATATGTAACGATGTGTGAAGAGATATTTGGTCCTGTGCTCACCGTGTATGTGTATGATGAAAAGGACTATGAAAAAGTGCTGAAACTGGTTGACGCAACATCGCCTTATGCATTAACCGGTTCTATCATTGCGCAGGACAGGACTGCCATTGAGCTGGCCGTTAGCAAACTGCGTCACGCGGCCGGCAATTTTTATATCAACGACAAACCTACCGGCGCAGTAGTGGGACAACAGCCTTTCGGTGGCGCCCGCGCGAGCGGCACCAACGACAAGGCAGGGTCTATACTGAACCTGTATCGCTGGCTCAGCCCGAGAACGATTAAGGAAACGTTTACACCACCTGTGGATTACCGTTATCCGTTTATGCAGGCGGAATAATGTATTCCGCGGAGATGCGGAAAGCAGAAGAGGCTGTTCATACACAATGAACAGCCTCTTTTTTATGTGGCAAACCGGCGTGCGCAGCTTTTTAACCGGTGCTGCTGCCATTTCCGGAAATGGTAGTACCCGCCCCCGTTCAATTTTACATACTGACCATCCTTACATTACTGCAAGTGTTTTTCATGGTATCATCCCGTCACATAACCATGTGATTTTTTGCGTTCCTCTCTCATCACTTATACATGCTTATGTTATTGAGATACATGCTAATACATATTAGTTTTGCGGCCATCAAAAATGAAAAAAAGTATTAGTTATGAAAAAAGTGTTCTTACTACTTGTTATGGCAGGATCTTTCGCAGTTGCGCAGGCGCAAATTAAATACGGTGGAAAGGCCGGATTGAATGTGGGTAATTTTGGCGGCAAGGATGCCGACGACTTCAAAGCCAAATTAGGCGTTTACCTCGGCGGCTTTGTGGAAGTACCCGTAGCAGATAAAATCAGCATTCAGCCCGAACTGGTTTTCACTGCACAGGGAGCAAAGGATGAAGATGATGTGAAGTACAACCTCAGTTACCTGACTATTCCCATTTTGGCCCGTTATACTACTGCTTCCGGCTTTTATGGTGAAACCGGTCCGCAACTGGGCCTGCTGCTGAGCGCCAAGGCAAAGCATGATGGCCATTCTCAAAGCATTAAAGATGGCCTGAAAGGCACTGATTTCTCCTGGGCATTGGGTGTAGGCTATCTTACGCAAAGCAACATTGGCGTAAACGCCCGCTTCAATTTTGGATTGAGCAAACTGGACGAAGATGGCAATGGAAAAGTATTTAACCGTGTATTCCAGGTTGGCTTTTTCTATGTATTGGGCAGCACCAGTAAATAAAGGCTATTGCCTGAAGAAATTTTTCCAAAACAAAAAGCTTCCGGATACGGAAGCTTTTTTTTATGATGTCAAAAAAGGACTTTTATTTGCTGCCACCGCCGAGGTGAACCTGGAAACCTACGTTAATGCCAAACGTGTTGGTAGCATCTTCAGCATCTTTCATTTTGAGAGATCTGTAACCCAGTGCAATTTCCAGTGCAGTGTTGGGAGTGAGGAAGATTGCAGGTCCGGCCATAAACTGGAAACCTGTCAGGCTTTGTTTATCATCGCCACCAGCGCTACCAAATCCAAAACTACCATCAGCGAAAATGTTTAATTTCTCTGCGGCGGGAAGGAAATAGTAACGAAGGAACGGAGCTGCCATGAATGTTGTCCATGCTTCATCTGCTCCTTTAAATTTTTCGCTGATGAAAGTAACCCGTAGACCACCAGCAAAATTGTTCATAAAGAAGTAACCGGCATTCGGACTAATATCAATGGTAGTAGATTTTGCATCTCCGGTTTTTTCGGAAGCAAAGGACACGTTACCGCCAGCCAGCCATTGGCCTTTATTGACCTGAGCGTTGGTAACCTGGAAAGCTGTCAATAAAACTGCGGCGAATAAAACTTTTTTCATTTTTGGTCTTGTTTTAGTTTTAAATAGGTTTAAAAGGATTCAATGCGAATCTAAATAGCAGATTCTGAATAAGAAAGCGTGTCAACCGGGTTTGTTATTGTGTTGTATTGCCTTTTTTTTGATATGCATAATAAAAACAAAGTCCAAACGTTAGTGAAGCTTTCCGTAACCTGGAAAAGTCAATAAAAAATTCACAGTTTCATGTGATTTTTGTCAGCGGCCATAACCTTTGCCTTTATATTTTTACACTTTGCGTGTTCAATACCGTTAGCGAGCGGTTCGTTTTTCCTTGATCATGGCGTAGAGAAAAAGGGAAAGCAGACAGGTGAATAAACTGTATGCACATTGTTTCGTATTTGTCCGGAAGTTCTATTGCGTACCTGGTACGCATTGTTGATTTTTTATAACGATGGGCAATAAACGAAAAAAATATAGTTCATAGTAAGTAATAACTGTCAAAAGCCTTTGAAATCTCAATTTAATAACCCCTTAAAACTCCCGACTCACCATGAAAAAGGTAGTATTGATCGCTGCTTTCTTCGCAGGTACCTGCGCAGTAAAAGCGCAGGATGTTCAAAATGCCATCAAGATTAACCCGCTGTCGCTTATCCTGGCCACAGGAAACGTATCGTATGAGCGCGCGGTAAGCGATGCCCAGACTTTCCAGTTAGGCGTTTATTACACCGGCGTTAAAGTAAGCGATCTTAAGTATTCCGGTTTAGGTATCACACCCGAATATCGTTTCTATGTAGGCGGAAAGCGACAGGCGTTGAACGGCGTTTACGTGGCTCCTTTCCTTCGTTACCAGAATTTCACTCTTACTGAAAAAAACTCTTCCAGTAAAGCTGCCTTCAACTCATTCGGCGGTGGTGGTGTGATTGGTTGGGAAAGAACCGCTCCCAGTGGTTTTGTGATCGACCTTTTTGTTGGTCCCCAGTTCAACTCCGGTACCGTGAAAGTAAAAGATGAGGGCGCCAGTGAAGACGCCTTCGATGTAAGCGCAGGCTTCGACGGATTTGGCGTGCGGGTAGGTATTACAATAGGTTTTGGTTTTTAATGCTATTAAAATTATTGCTGCAGTCCGCCTGCCTGCAGGCGGGCTGTTTTTTTATTCCCTCTCAAGGTCAGGGGGTCGTTCATTATGATTTTCTAATTATCTGCATTGGGCTTACTTTTATAAAAATTTTTCTTCTTGAAAACGGTTTTGAACGAACAGCAACTGGCCATTACTATCAAGCGGCTGAGTCACCAGATACTGGAGAACCATGTGAATCTCGACAATACCGTCATCATCGGCATTCAACCCCGCGGCATTTACGTGTCGGACCAGGTGGTGCGTGAAATCAGCCAGCTGATTGCACCGGTGCAGGTGCCCTATGGCAAACTTGATATTACTTTTTACCGCGACGATATACGCAAGGAAATTCTGCTGCCCAATCACACCGATATTCCTTTCAGCATAGAAAATAAAAACGTAGTGCTGATTGACGATGTGCTGTATACCGGCCGCACCATCCGCGCCGCCCTCGACGCCCTGCTTGCATTCGGACGGCCCGCCAAAGTGGAATTGTGCATTTTGATCGACCGGCGTTTCAGTCGCCAGCTGCCCATCCAACCCGATTATACCGGTAAATCCATTGATTCCATCATTTCCCAGAAAGTAAAAGTGTTGTGGAAACAGCGCGACGGGAAGGATGAAGTTGTGTTGCTGTGAAAAAGAAGGTGCTGATTTCCAAATGTCAACACCTGCAGCAGGAAACTCATTGGTGGGCGATGCGCATTGGCCCGTATGTTCATTTTCCAATTTGCACTTTTCCCAATTAACCTTAACTTCGCCCGCTAAATGCGACTTTCAGTAAAACATCTGCTGGGCATAAGGGATCTTACCCGTCAGGACATTGAAATCATTTTGGATACAGCCCGTCAATTCAAGGAAGTTTTACAAAGACCCATCCGTAAAGTCCCTTCGCTGCAGCACATCACTATTGTTAACCTGTTTTTTGAAAACTCCACGCGCACGCGTATTTCCTTTGAACTGGCCGAGAAACGCCTGAGCGCGGATACCATCAATTTTACTGCCGGCGGTTCTTCAGTGTCGAAAGGAGAGACGCTGCTGGACACGGTGAACAATATCCTGTCCATGAAGGTGGACATGGTAGTGATGCGCCACAGTGCTTCCGGGGCCCCGCACTTCCTGGCCAAACACATTCCGGCAGCCATTATCAATGCAGGCGATGGCATCAACGAACACCCTACACAGGGCCTCCTCGATGCTTTTTCCATGCGCGAAAAATTCGGCACGCTCGAAGGGTTGAAAGTGGCCATCATCGGCGATATCATGCACAGTCGCGTGGCCATGAGCAATATTTACCTGCTTAAAAAAATGGGCGCCGAGGTAATGGTGGCAGGTCCGCCCACCCTCATTCCGCAATACATCCGCGAGGCTTTTGATGTGCGGGTGGAATACAACCTGCGCAAAGCGCTGGAATGGTGCGATGTGGCCAACGTACTGCGCATTCAGCTCGAACGGCAGAACCAGGTGCTGTTCTCTTCACTGCGCGAATACAACCTGGCCTATGGCATCAGCAAGCGGTTGTTAGACAGCCTGCCGAAAGAAATTACCATCATGCATCCCGGCCCCATCAACCGTGGCGTGGAACTGGACAGCGATGCAGCCGACAGCAAACAATCCATCATATTGCAGCAGGTGGAAAACGGCGTGGCCGTGCGGATGGCAGTCCTGTACCTGCTGAGCGGAGGACGGGAGCTGAATTAACCCAAAATCTACCATCGATGCAACGAGTGGCACTTTTTCCGGGCACCTTCGATCCCATAACGATCGGCCATATGGATATCATTCAACGTGCATTGCCATTGTTTGATAAACTCATCATTGGCATCGGCCGGAACGTAAACAAAACCGCCATGTTCCCCGAAGAAAAGCGGTTGCGCTGGATACAAACCATTTTCAATAACACGCCCGAAGTAAGTGTGGTGTTGTATGAAGGCCTAACAGTGGATTGCTGCAAGCGGGTAGGGGCCAATTTTATTTTGCGCGGCATTCGTTATGTGAACGATTTTGAATACGAGAAAGCCATTGCGGATATGAACCGCAGTCTCGACAGTAATATTGAAACTGTTTTTCTCACCTGCCTGCCCCAGTATACTTCAGTAGCTTCTACCCTGGTGCGGGATGTATTGCGCAATGGCGGGGATGTAACGCAATTCCTGCCCGAAGTGGTAGCCGCAGATATTGTAAAGGAAACAGGTAAATAGTATGATCTGGTTTATAAAAGATTTTTCCCTCGAACACTTAAAGGTATTACGCACCAATACACTGGCCGAACAGATCGGAATAGAATTTACAGAAATAGGTCCCGATTACCTCAAGGGCCGTATGCCGGTTGATAATCGCACCAAACAACCCTATGGCATCTTACACGGCGGCGCCTCCTGTGTGCTGGCCGAAACGCTGGGCAGCATTGCCTCCGCATTTGTTACCGATCATACTAAAAATTATTGTGTAGGATTGGAGATCAATGCCAACCATATCCGTAGTGTGCGCGAAGGATGGGTTACCGGCATTGCCAAACCCATTCACCTCGGCAGCAGTACCCATGTGTGGGATATAAGGATTTTTGATGAACAGGAAAAACTCGTTTGCATCAGCAGGCTAACGGTGATGATTATCCCCAAAGATAAAAAAGCCCGCCAGTAATTGCATTCACACATATTTTGCGGCAGCCAGCACATCTGCAATGGCAGGAAAAGTGTTGGCGGTATATTTAGCTAAATCTTTCGGATCGGCCCATTCAATCTGCGTGATTTGTTCATCGGTTTGTGGCGTCAGTGGCTGGTCACCGGCGGCATGCAGCAGGTACCAGTTTGTTTCTTTCAGGATGTGATGACCGCTTTCATCGTAAGTATGATAGGTGTCGATGAGGTGTTTTTGCAGCGACAATTGTTGCAGACCGGTTTCTTCGCTTACTTCGCGCAGGGCGCCCTGTTCCGGTGTTTCCCCGGGGTCCAGTTTACCTTTGGGCAGGTCCCATTTACCACGGCGGAAAATGAATAACAGTTGTCCTGCGTTGTTGGTCACCAGTCCGCCAGCCGCCTGCACCAACATGAATTTTTTCCAGAAAGCTTTTTTGAGCGCTTCCAGGTCGTTGTGCAGGTAAATGCCGGCATGTACTTTTTCCTGGCGCATTTCATGGATCATCGATTTAATGCCGTGCACGCTGAACTCATCGATGTATACTGCATCGTCATGATGCACATAGGGTTCGATATCGGGCGTTATCGCATCTGTAAGGAAAAGGGGCTTATTATTGAAGTAGATTTTGATGTGCATAAATAATTTTCAGATTTCGATATTAATTTTCAATTTCGCCGCATGACGAACGAAAAAGCTGTAGCAGAAAAGTTGTTACAAATTAATGCTATTAAGTTGAATACCCGGCAACCATTTACCTGGGCTTCGGGCTGGAAAAGTCCTATTTATTGCGACAATCGCCGGGTGTTGTCGTTTCCCCATATACGCGAATTCATCAAATCGGAAATGTGCAACGTGGTGTTTGAGCAGTTTCCCGATGCGCAATTGCTGGCAGGGGTAGCTACCGCAGGCATTGCCTGGGGCGCTATGGCCGCCGACCAGTTGAAGCTGCCCTACATCTATGTGCGGCCCAAACCCAAGGAGCATGGCCTGGGCAACCAGATTGAAGGCTATTATGAAAAAGGCCAGCAGGTGGTGGTGATAGAAGACCTGGTATCTACCGGCAAAAGCAGTCTGGACGTGGTGAATGTGTTAAAGGCTGCCGGACTGGAAATAGCCGGTATGGTTTCCATATTCACGTATGGGTTTCCCGTTGCTGCTGAATCGTTTGCAAAAGCCGGCGTGCGGTATTACCCGCTTACCAATTACGATACATTGATCGGTTTGGCGATCGAAAAAGGCATTGTTTCGCCCGATGAACAGGAAACATTGATGAAATGGCGCGAAGACCCCGCCGCCTGGGGTAAATGAACGCCGAATGTTGCATAAATCCTAAAACCGGCGAAGGCTTTCCTACCCGGCCACAATTTTTTACATTTGTAAAAATGAATCGTATGAAAAGACTATTATTCCTGATGATTGCGGTGGCTGGTTTCGCATCGGCCGGTGTTGCGCAGACAAAAAAGGCTGTGCAAACGGTAACCATTAATACGCCCACTGTTCAGTGTGATATGTGCAAAGATCGTATTGAAGGATACCTGAAACGCGAACAGGGTGTGACCAAAGCCGTGGTGGATGTAAAAAAGAAAGTAACCAAAGTGACGTTCTTGACCGACCGCACGAATATTGAAAATATCAAAACCGCCATTGCGAATGTTGGGTATGATGCAGACGATGTAGCGGCTACTGAGGACGCTTATAAAAGATTACCCAAGTGTTGCAAGAAGCCGGAAGACGGTGGAAGGATGAAGCATTGAGGTGTGTTAAAAACATTATTATAATCAGGGGCACAATATACGTGCCCCTTTTTTTTGCCTTTTGATTTGCTATGGAACATCCATCAAGTAAGCATGCCACCTATTTCATCAAATTAATCCACCCATTTACCGGCTGGCCGCCGTCTCTCAGGTCCAGTATGTAGTAATATACGCCGGCAGGCAGTTCCTTCCCATTGCTGGTGCCATCCCATCGGATATTGCCA